>MDSZ01251876.1_pt1 | contig 12392 bp, 12 predicted proteins | sample 811201 | NCBI WGS metagenome assembly MDSZ01 (sample SAMN05326647, study PRJNA326480) | marine metagenome | isolation source: seawater | place: Indian Ocean: North | collected 2010
ACTCCCATAGTTCCTAAATGAATAAAATGAATATTTCTATCTACTTCTACTATCGTATTTAACAAATTATGTGTAGCATTTAAATTATTATTTACTGTATAATTTCGTGTATATTCATTTTTCATAGAATAAGGTGCTGCTCTCTGTTCACCTAAATGAACTATTACAGAAGGTTTAAAATCAGTCACAATTTTTTTTAATCTATCATATTCACTACTTAAATCAATATTTTCAAAATGTATATCTTTATCAGTAACTTCATTCCATGCTCTTAATCTTTCATGTATAGATTTTATAGGTGTTAGAGAATTTGTTCCTAATTCAGTATCTATATTTCGTCTTGATAAATTATCTAATATAAGTACATTATTATCATTTTTTGATAGTCTAAGACTTAAAGGCCACCCACAAAATCCATCTCCACCTGTTATAATAATATTCATTATAATTATTAATATATATATAATATTTTTAAATAATTGTAAGTTTATTTTAATATAGTTATATTTTATATATTTTTATATAATGTTAATATTATGATAAAATTTGTTGTATTTGATTTTGATGGTGTTTTTACAGACGGATCAGTAATATTTGATAATGATAATAATATTATAAAAAAATATAATGTTATAGATGGTGTAGGTATTAAAGAATTAAAAAATAAAGACATAGAAGTTGGATGTATTTCTGGTTATAAAGAAAATCAATCACAAAGAAATATATTAGAACATTTAAATATTAAATATTTTTCAATGGGATCGAATGATAAATTAAATATATTAAAATCATGGATAGAACCATTAAATATCACATTAGAAGAAGTTGCATTTATGGGTGATGATGTAAATGATATTGAAATAATGAATAATGTTAAATTAGTAGGATGTCCTAATAATGCTCATAAAGATTGTTTAGAATTAGCACAGTTCATATCAGGAAAAAATGGTGGAGAAGGATGTGTTAGAGAATTCTGTGATTATATAAATTATGATAATAAATTAACAATTTTTGATGAAATTAAAAAAGAATTTTTTTATCAAATAAATAATTTTAATTTAAATGATATTAATAAACTATCTAATATTATATTAAATACATCTGGTAATATATATTTTATAGGGGTTGGTAAAAGTGGAAATATGTCAAAACACTGTTCTGATCTATTAAAATCTGTATCTATTAAATCTATCTATTTAGAATATACTAATTTATTACACGGCGATTTAGGAGTCATTAATGATAATGATTTAGTAATATTATTTAGTAATAGTGGAAACACATCTGAATTAGTTAATATAATTAAATATATTAATTGTAAAAAAATAGGTATATGTGCTAATTCAGAATCTAAATTTAATGAATTATGTGATGAAATATTTATTATACCATTTCAGAATGAAATATCAGGTAAAATAGATAAAATACCAACAAATAGTTGTATGTCTCAATTATTATTTAGTAATTTATTAGTTTCTAATTTAAAAAATAATATTGATTTAGAAAATTATAAAATGAATCATCCTATGGGTCAAATAGGAAAGAATTTACTTAAAATAAAAGATGTACTAATTACAGAATATCCTAAGTTAATATTAGATGGAAAGATTGAATTATCAAAAATATTATTAGAAATGACAAAATATAAAATAGGTTGTTGTTTCTTTATTAGTAAAAATAATAAATTAATAGGAATTTTAACTGATGGTGATATAAGAAGATTATTAATTAATAATTCAAAAATAAATATGATTTGTGAAGAAAATATAAATAAACATTATTATTATGAAACTGATATGGAAAAAAGTGTTTGTGATTGTAAAAAAATCATTTATTTACCTATATTAAAAGATAAAAAAATAATTGGTTTAGTTAATAATTTTTATAGATAGTTCATAATCTTTTTTTTCATCTATATCTATTGATTCAATATTATCTGTTTCTACCATGTAAGAATTTTCTCCAATCCTTCTATTATATTTTTGTAATATATAACTTTTAAATATATAAAATGCACTGGTTTCATATAATATAGGTTTAATATCTTGTGTTCTTACTATATCATTTAAATTATAATTTAAAGGTTTATTATCATACCAAGTAAATGTTTGTATTCTTGATACAGAGAAAGATGAATCATAATTTTCTTCAATTATTTTATTAAAACCATTAATAATACTTTTGGATTTAATAAATGGAGAAGTCGCATGAAATAATCCATATATATCTGCATTTATTTTTTCAGAAAATGATTTATATATATCTAATCCTTTTGTTTGATTTGAATCAAGTGATATATCTCTTTTAAAAAAAATAATATTTTCAGGTAAATATTTTTTTATTTTTTCGTCAGAACAAAAACAATAAATATCCATATCAATTATTTTTTGAACTTCTAATAATATCTCAAATATGTGTTGACACAGTAATTTATTTCCTAAGGGTAGTAACATTTTATTTGGCAATCTTTCTGAATTTAATTTTATAGGGACAAAACTTACAATTTTCATTTAATATATATATAGTAATTATAATTATTTTAATTATAAAAAATCTATTATATTTTTAATAATACAATAAAGATTTCAAACCAATAAACTTATATAAAATTACCAACCTTTCTGCAGTAAATGGAACTGAAGATAAAAAAAATATATTAAATCTTTAATCAAAACAGATAAAAATAAAATTATCACAAATAATGAAAATTTAAATAAACTTTAAATAGTTAATTATAATTATTTATATTTACTTTAATAGCAACCGAACTTCCAATTTTATTTTTTCTCATATTCTTCCAATAATTAATATTATTTTCATAATCATTAAATTCTGGATGATAGGTTTTTTCTGTACCTATATATTCTATACTTATTTTATCATCATTATTATTATCAATCCATTCATATAATGCTTTTATTTCTCCATTAACATAATTTGGATAGTTTATTAGTTCATCAAATACAATAATACAATTATTATTTATATAGTCTTTTAAATTATCTAATATACATTTTGTACTTTCATAAGTATCACAATCTATATGTATAAAATCTATTCCGTTTTTAAGTTCATTGTTTTCTTTTAAAAATTTTGGAATAGTTTCATTAAATAAACCAACTTCAAACTTAACATTATTATTGATATCAACAACTTTACCAGTCAATTTTCTCTCAAATTTATCTAATTCATCTATTTTTTTAGGAATATTTCCATCTAAATTATAATCTTTAGTATTCCATTCACCCTGTGATTTATCATTAAAACCATAAAAAGAATCAAATCCATAAACATTATTATTTGTATAGTCTGATATTAATTGTAAAGTTTGACCTTTCCATACTCCAAATTCTAACCATAAACCTTTATTCATTAATTTATTATTTAAACAGTATCTTAGTGGATCACAATTTAAGTTAGGTATTTTTAAATTTTTAAATAATCTATTTTTCTTAATATCTAAAAATCCTAATAACCAATCTAATTTATCTAATGACCATTGTGTTGGTCCATCACATAATGCTTCTTCTGGATTATGATGTACTTCTATAAATAATCCATTTACTCCTAATGATATAGCCATTTTACCCATATATGGTATTAAATCTCTATATCCACCACTTTTAACTGTACCATCATCATATTTTTGTGATGGTTTTTGTAAACAATGAGTTATATCCATTGATACTAAATTAGTATCAGATTGTAACCATATTAAATTTCTAGGGTCAACAACTAAATCTTGATAACCAAAACTATTTCCTCTTTCACATAAAATAACATTTGGATTACCAAATTCTATTAATTTTTCTTTACATTTATGCATTTGCTCTGCTGAACACATTTGACCCTTTTTAACATGAATTATTTTTCCTGTTTCTGCTGCTGCTTTTAATAAATCTGTTTGTCTACATAGGAATGCTGGTATTTGAATTATATCGACTATTTCTCCTATCGGTTTAGCTTGCCATGATTCATGTATATCTGTAATTATAGGCAATTTTATTTCATCTTTAACTCTTTTTAATATTCTTAATCCTTCTTCAAATCCTAAACCTCTATATGAACTCAAAGAGGAACGATTTGCTTTATCAAATGAAGTTTTAAATATGAAATTTATATCATATTTACTGTATATTTCTTTTAAATTAATAGCCATTTTAATAGTATGTTCTTCTGATTCAATTACATTTGGACCAGAAAAAATAAAAAATTTACCTTTTAAATCATTATATTTCATTTTATAATATATATATATATATATATATATTTATATGGATATTTATACTTATGGTTCATATGTATTTTTAAAAGTTTTATGTATTTTACACCTGTAACATTTTTTTACCATCTTTTTTTCAACAATTCCATCGTGATGTCCTCTCTGCGCAAAATTCATACCATATATATGTATATCATGATCTGGATATTTATCTAATATATATCCTATACTTATAATACCCATAGATAATGAATGATATATATCATAATTTTTTCCATTAAATTTATATTTATTAGGACCTTTATTTTTTTTATCATTTAAGTTTGCATCAATCGAGTGTATAGAAACATTTTTATATTTATTTTTAATATCATTTATACCTTCTTTATATTCTAATCCTTTTGGAACAACTAATAATATATCCTTAATAGTATCTTTATATTTTTCATATGAATTTAATATTTTTTTATCCTTATCATACCCTATAAAATTTATAGTTTCAGGTGTTGTTGTATCTTCCCATTGCCTAGAAAATATCTGTGTATATTTTACTTTAGTATCTTTTCTACCATTTGCAACTCCATTCATGCCAACTATTATTTTAAAATTACTATTTATTTCATTTATATCTTCATCAGATAATGGACCATTACCTATTACAGCAATTTTATTTATATTACTTAAAGAATATTTTTTTCTTATAAAATAAATATATAATAATATAATTCCTATTATAATTAATACAATTAATAATTTATATTTTCTGAATTTTTTAATATATTTTTTCATTATATTATATTATATATTATATATTATATTATATATTATATATTTTATATATTATAATTTAGAACATTAAGTAATATAATTGAAATACTAAATAATATTAAAAATATCTAAAACCAGGTGGAAAATAATAATATAAGAACAATCTATTTAACTGTAAAAGGTTCATATGTATCTTTCCAAGTTTTATGTAATTCACATCTTCGACATTCTTTTATCATTTCTTTTTCTGATTTTAAATCATGCCAACCAATTTTTGTCGAATTCATACCATATATATGTATATTATGTAATGGATATTTATCTAACATATAATTTATAGTTAATATGCCACTAGAAGGTGATTCACTATGTTTATATATTTTTTTATTAAAAATAAATATTGATTCTTTCCATGGTTCTGAACCTGATGATATAATATTTATATTTTTATTTTCATTTTTACATTTTTCTTTAATTTTATTAATATTTTCATTACATTCTTTATCCGTTGGACATATTAAGATAATATTTTTAACTGAATTAAATGATTCTTTTTTTATTTCAAACTCATTTTTATCTTTATTCCATCCCCAGAAACCCCTACTACAGTTGTCTACTCCAATATTTTGTCTTAGAAAATAATGAGTTGCTTTTATTGGAATATCTTTATAACCATTTTTAGTAGTATTAATTACAGCAATAATATTATATTTATTTATTTCTTTAATATCTTGTTCAGTTAATGGTCCATTACCAACAACAGCTATTTTAAAATAATTATTAATTAAAGATACTGATAAAATAATTATTAAAATAAATATAATATATTTAAATTTAATAATATTATTCATATATATATATATATATAAATAATATTATATATATATGAAATATAAATTGATAAAAATAATAAAATTTTACTATTATTTTTTTATATAAATTATTTTATTATTATTGATATCATATTTATATCTATTAAAAAATAAAAACTATATGGATTATAAATATTGGAAGGATAGAGATGAAACAATATATAATTTTTTTAAGAAAATATAGATAGACAATATGTTACTAATCATTTATATCCAGGAATAGGTAAATATGTTGGTAATTCTAATAATAGAATATTAAATATAGGATATGAATATTATAATAAATATTAATTATTTACATTAAGTGTGGTAAATTAAATCACATTAATTTAAATATACCTGGAAAAGAAGAAGAATATTTAAAATGTATATATATATGGAGATTGTTCAGGAAAAAAATGTTGGAAAATACCTAGAAGAATCACAACATGAGGAAAAGATTAATTAAATTAATTAAATTATATAAATATATAATATAATATGCTTAAATTAATAACTAAAATATTATTAATTTTATTTATTAGTGTAATTCTATTATGTATTATATTTATTAATACGAATTATAGAAAACTGAAATATAATAATTTTATTAAATATATTAATAGAGGAATATTAATAAACAATTTAATTAATAATTGTATTAATAATTATGTTTTATTTACAATATGGATAGGTGATAATGATTTAACAACTAATAGATATAAAGGATTAATGTCCATTAAAAATTCAAATAAAATAAATATGATAAATGTAAATCCTCATAATTTACATCTATTTATTAAAGAAAAATATCCTATACATAAAGCATTTAAATATTTAAGTGTTATTCATAAATCAGATTACTTACGATGTTATTTAATGCATCATTGGGGAGGAGGATATTCTGATATTAAACCACATAAAAATATTGATAAATGGTATCCATTATTTGATAAAATAAAATATGATGATAATATATGGGCGATTGGTAATACTGATAGTCATTCAATTGAATTTCCAGATGATGGAGATGATAAATTAAGAAAAGAATATGCTAATAACAAAGATAAAATGATTGGTGTCGCATATATGATTTATAGACCATACACAAAATTAACATCAGATTGGTATAATAAATTACATGAAAAATTAGATTACCATTATCCTATATTAAAAGATAATCCGGCTGTTTATACAAGAGAAGCTTTTGATAGAATACCTAGTAGATGGTGTAAGGATGAAAGAGATATTAGGATCCTACATAAAAAATGTCCAAAAGAAAAAACAAAATATCCTATAAAATGGACAGAAATATTAGGTCAAATTAACTGTCCTATTCAATTAAAATATTTAAAACATATTTCAAACCAAATCCCTGATTTAAAAGTTTATGGTGGTTATGGTTAAATATAATCATGTGTTAGAATCAAATATATATGAAATATAAATTGATAAAAAAATATAATATAATATAATATGAAAGTATATATTAACAAAAAAATCAAAATAAAATTATTTATAATATTATTGTGTATAGTATCTTTTATTATATATGTATATTCAAATACTATAAATATGAAAAATATATATACTAATAATGATGTAGCATATATTCCAAATATATTAACAATTGATTTTTTCATGAATAGTAATGATACTGATATAAATTTACAATATAATACAATTAAACCATCATTTATTACTAATAAAACAGGAAAGTTTGGTGCTGCAGACCCGTTTATAATTGACAAATGGTTATTCTGTGAATTAATGGATAAAAAAGGATATATTGCTGTATCAAAGGTAAAAAACCCTTTAAAATTTAAAACAATAATAAAAGAAAAATTCCATATGTCATTTCCAAGTGTATTTAAACATAATAATGAATGGTTTATGATACCAGAAACATATCAAGATAAACATATTAAATTATATAAAAGTAATAATTTCCCTTATAAATGGGAATTTGTAAAAAATTTATATGATTTAGATGCAATAGATTCGATGATTTTTAATTTTAAAAATAAATGGTATATGTTTACTTCTTCACAATCAAATGGACAAATATCATATATATTAAAAACTGATAATTTTCCATATGGTCCTTGGAAAATTCATAAAAAAGACATATTAAATGGAAAAAGAGGTGGTGGTACAGTTTTTAATTGGAATAATCAATTAATATTTCCAATTCAACCAAGTGATACACAAAAATACTATTGTCAAAATCTAGAATTATATACTATGAATGATGATTTTAAATTCACTAAGTTAAAAGAAATTACTGCAAGTAATGGTTCAAAAGGGATACACCATTTGGCTAAAGATCCATTTAGTAATAAATGTGTTGTTGATTTTTGCTAATATATAATTTATAACAAATATAAAAAAATTTATTCTCTTATTCTTTTTGCTTGAATAATTGGTTCTAATTTTTGACCAATACATTCTCCATGTAATTTACATAGTATTGATATATGTGATTGATCATTCCTGGTACTTTCAAACTCTTTTTTATTTGGAAATACTGATTTAGAATCATCAAATAATTTAGGATGATTTTTTGCAATATCCCACCATTTACTTATTATTTCCATAGTTTTGTTATTTTTAATTAAAAATATTCTACCTCCTTCAAGTTGACTATCATTTAATATTTTATCATTATTTTCAACATTATGATATTTTAATATATCTCCTTTTGACCATTTTTTTTCATTATCTCCATATATATTTAAAGTCATATTATATTTATTTGATTTTAAATCATCAAATATATCTTTAAATTTATTTTTATTCTTATATTCAATTTTACATCCAGAATCACAATATACTAATATATCACCTTCATTTAACTTCGATAAATGTTTATATACAATATAAGGTTTCCATATATAATATCCGCCACCTCTTTCACTTTCAAATACTTTTTTAAATGAATCATTTTTCAATGCTTCTTTAAATTCTTTATCATTTAATATATTTTTATCTGTTTCAATTATACAATCATCAAATAAATTTAAAGATTTTGCTTCTTTTTTTATTCTTATTCTAGATTTTTTAAATTTATCATTACCATAACTTAAAAATATTTTTTTTTGTTTATCACGCAGAAAATATATTAATATAATAAATATAATTAATATAATTAATATAATTATTAAATTTAATAATTTATTTTTCCAGGAAATTATATATTTTTTCTTCAATATATTTTTTTTTCTCATTATATATATTATTTAATATAATAATTATCCCCATCATTTTCTTACTCTAATAATATAAATTCACAATTTATATTAATTTATAATAATATCCTTGAATTGTGAACCCATAAAATGTGGGTGATTACCTTTTACTATATCTATTTTTTGTTGTTTATTATATTTATTTTCTTTATTTTGATTAGCCAATGGTGAATATATATTATCTTGATTATCATTTAATAATGCTGCCCAATATGATAGAGAAGAATTTGACCTTAATATAACTTTTGCATGTATCAATGTTAGAAAATCAGGTAGAAAATCAAAAATTATCTCATCAATATATTGTTCCCCCTCAGGTTGTTTCCAAGAATGTCCTTTTGATTTATTATTATAAATTTCTAAGTTAAAATCTTTAATTTTGCTTTTTCTCATATCTTTATTTTCACTTACTATTATTTCAGGTAATTTATCTTTATTTATTTCAGGTATTTTATCTTTTATTTTATCACCAATACAACTATGAGCACCTTTATACCCTATATCGCATATATCACCCATTCTTATATGTGCAGCAAAATATGTATTCTTTACTTTTTGTAAGTTTTTATATATTTCTGTATTTTTCACATTTCTATTAAATACAAAAACCTCATTTTTTAAAAAATTTTTATCATAAACATCAAACATATCATACATTATATTAAAATCATTATATGCTATATTTGTTTTCCCTAAATTATCTCTATTCATATCAATAAATTCTATATCATCCTTAGTCCTTTTATTATATGTTTTTATTGCTTCTATTACTTCCTCTTTTTTACCTTCAGTATTTATTAAATCTTTGTATAGTTTTTTATCTAATTCAATTAATGGTTTTGCATATTTATTTTTTTTAAATAATTTATCTCCTTCCCATTCTGATAAATAGTAATATGTACAACCATATTTCTTTGCATAACAACATCCAAAAGCATATGTAAACATTCTATTTCCAAAACGACCATACCAATGTGTATTTATTATTTTTCTACCTTTTTTTTCTGTAAATTTATTAAATATACTATATATTATTATTATAAATATAAATAATAATAATAAAATTATATATATATTATTAAATTTTTTAGATTTTTTCATTATAGTTTATATTATATAATTTTATTATTATTATTATTTATATGGATAAATACCACAATATAATATTTAATCATGAATATGATTGGGAATCTATTATAAAACAGATTTATTTAGACAAATATAATTATTCTGATAATCTAAATAATATACATCAACTTCTTGATTCAGATAATATTTCTTGTTCTGATAAAGAATATTATAATATAAAACCTGTATTTGGAAAAAATGATAGACAATCTTTCTTAGTCAAAGATTATTATAATTATTATGATTCTAATCAAATAATAAAAAAAAATATACTGATTTCATTTTAAAGTATATTAAACCACTATTTAATGAAGAAATAATATATCAAACTACTCCAAATATAAGATTTCATTTACCTAATTGTACTAATATTGGATGTAGATCTTCAGATCCAAATAATGAAATAATTGGATTACATTATGATAATGAATTTGGTCATCCATCTTCAGAAATTAATGTAATAATACCAATAACAGATATGTATGAATCAAATAGTATATATTTCAATAACATTAATAATGAATTAGATTATAATGATTATAATAATTTAAAATTGAATAAGAATAATTATTTTTTAGGTTATTTTAATAAAGTTTTTCATTATAATAAAATTAATAAAACTAATAAAACTCGAGTTAGTTTTGATTTCAGAATAATACCTAAATCTCTTTACAAAGATAATAATAATATTTCTGCTACAAATAAAAATAAATTTATAATAGGTGATTATTATTCAATTATATAAATTTAAATATTTAAATTTTAATATATTATTTAAATATGGATAATAATTGGAAAAAATGGATATTTGAAAATTTAGTAAGAGGTGTTAATAATAATACTATTTTAAAAACATTAATTAATAATAATATTGATAAAGATATTAGTATACAATTTATATATATATACTCTGATATGATTAATAATAATATTATTGATATTAATAGTTTTAATAACAAGAATAATGATAGAAATATATTAGTTAATGATTGGATGTCAAAAGTAAAATGTAATTTATTATCATATAGTAAGAGTAATTTATTATTAACAGAATTAAATGAATTAATTTCTTGGAATAATTTTTTAGAATCATATTATTCACAAAATAAACCTCTTATAATTAGAAATCAATTATTAGAAGATTGTAAAAAAATTACAATAGATTATTTAAGTAAAAGTTATGGTAATTTTGATATTGAAATCCAAAAAGGTAGAACTAAAACTAATAATTATGAAGTTAAATCTAATCATTTAAAATCAAATATGGGTTTCTTAGATTATCTTAAAAATATAACTACAATTGAAAATGATATATATTTAACAGCAAATAATAATGGGAATAAAAATATAAAAAAAATAAAAAAAGATATTCTTAATATATTAATTAAAGAACAAGCACCTTGGACATATTTAAATAATGAATATGATGAAAAAGCATATTTATGGATAGGTGGTAAAGGTATAAAAACACCTTATCATTATGATTTAACAAATAACCTTTTTATACAGATTCAAGGACAGAAAGAATTTACTATTATCCCATCTGATCAAATTAGTTATATGCATAATAATAATCATGTATATACAGATATTCCTTCATTTGATTATTCTTCAGAAGATCTTAATAAATTTAAAAATTTTGATAAAGTTAGATGTATTAAATTTATTTTAAATCCAGGTGATATATTATTTATACCTATTGGTTGGTATCACAAAGTAAAAGGTTTATCTAATAGTATAAGTTTAAGTTTTACTAATTTCAATGCTGAAAATACTTTCTATAATAGTTACCCAAAATAATAAAATATTTAAATTTATATATTATTCAAAATAAATGGATTATTTTATTCCTAAATTAAATATATTAAGTATATTATCATTTAATTATAATACAATGAATAATCGTAATCTTATCTTAGAACCATTCTGTTGTATTCTTAGAATTATATTACTTGATTATAAACCTGAAGGAACTAAAATATCTATACAAAATAACTCTATTCAATATTATGATCCTAGTTTTTATCAAGGTATTTTAAGAACAATATATGGTGATAATCGTGAAGATATTCATAATCTTTATGCTCCAATACTTAAAGGATTTGAATGGTTCTCAATCACAGATTCCAAAATGAACCAATACTTTTTTGAAAGACTTATAGTGGGACTTGACAA
>MDSZ01041473.1_pt1 | contig 12390 bp, 18 predicted proteins | sample 811201 | NCBI WGS metagenome assembly MDSZ01 (sample SAMN05326647, study PRJNA326480) | marine metagenome | isolation source: seawater | place: Indian Ocean: North | collected 2010
ATTGATAATACACTATGGAAAGGACGAGTGTATGATTCTGATAATCATAGCAGTAGTACAAAAGCAATAAGAGCCCTAAATGAAAAGATAAAGAAAGATAAAAGAGTTGATCATGCTATTATGACGATTTATGATGGCATGACTATTTGTTATGTAAAGTGATGTTTGTATATAGTTTTTATAAATTCGAGAGAATATCTGACTTATTAATTAAAAAAAATTCCTTATTCAACAATCTCAATAAACTAAATGTAAAAGGAACTATACTTATTTCTAATGAAGGGATTAATGTAAACATCAGTCAGACTGAACAGATTTTAGATCAAGCGATAGAATTCATCAATAAAAAGATATCTTTAAAGGGTATCCATTTAAATAAAACTAAGAGCAATAATATTGCTTTTCAGAAGCTTAAAGTGAAGATTAAAAAAGAAATCATAAGATTTGATCGTCAGATTTGCAAGAGAAAGCACACTCCTTATAAAACAGTACGTCCTGACGACTGGGATGAATTAATTTCTAGTGATGTACAGGTAATTGATATGAGAAATAATTTTGAATTCAATTTAGGCACCTTTGATAATGCCATCAATTTAAAGATGATAAACTTCACTGATCTTAAAGATAGGATAGATGATCTAAACCAATTGAACAAAGAAAAGAAAACTGCAATTTTTTGTACAGGAGGAATAAGATGTGAAAAGGCGGCTGAATATTTAAGTGACTTGGGCTTTGAAAATATTTTTCAACTTAAAGGTGGGATAATTAACTACTTATCTAACACAGCAGGTAAATCATGGAATGGTGATTGTTTTGTATTTGATGATAGGATTCTTCTAAAAAGCAACTTGTAGCTTTATATCTCTAGTTTCCTTATAGTTATTAATATCCATTCTAAAAACCTCGGAAAGGGAAGAGTTACTATTAAACCTGTCACTTTGAGAGTGTTTGACTATAAATTCAAAATCGTCAGGAACATCAATATTACTTTTAATCATAAAGTCATCAGTCGTAAACCTCACCTCGAAGTTATCGCTTGTAACTTTCACTCTCTTAATTGCAAATGGTTGATTAATATTCTTCTCTTTTAGAATCATGAAGAAGTATCCTTCATATTCTTTTTTTGAGGAAACTGATAGGCTCAAGATGGTCTGATTATTATTTGAATTATTCACTAAATCAGTCAGTAACTTCTCATACTCCTTTTTATTAGTAATATCAGGATGTTTTATGATTTTAGTCAAAGTAGTTTGGGCTAGAGCGTTATCGTTTATATTAAAAGAGAAGCTCAATAGATCCAATAGAGCTTTAGGATCATTTGTTTTATTAAAATATATTGATAGGTATTTTTCAATTAAATCCTTATTGAGAATCTCACTGTCGCTTCTTAGCACTAGAATATACTCACGAAGTGCATCCATGTTGTCTGGGCTTAAATTAATAGCTACTTCATATGCCTTAGTGGCTTTCTGATAATTTTTTATGATTGAATATGATTTCCCAAGCATTAGCCAACCATTGAAGTCATTAGATGAATTAATAAGACGGGCTTCTAATTTAGGTATATTCTCCTTAATTGTTCGAATATTACTTCTAACGGACAAGTTTTTAGCATGAATTTCTTTATATTTAGCAGTATTAGTTAAATCATAGGACAATGAAAAAATATAGAGCGTAAAGATAGAGAGGAGGAATACAAATGTTATTTTTAGTCTACTAGATTTACTATTCTCAAGAGTGTTTGTATTTGTGCTTAGTATAATTAAATAAGCTACAAGTAAACCTAATAGAAGCAGATAGATCATTTTATATATCTTCTAAGTAAAACAAAGCCTAAAATTAAAACAAAAACAAATGGGCCGAGCCATAAAATAAGGTTTTGAGTGTTAACTGGAGGTTCATAAAGAATATAGGAACTATATCTCTCAGCAAGAAAACTTTTTATCTCTCTCTCAGTCATACCCATTTCAAGCATTTCCTTTATTTTCTCTTTCATATCAACTGCAAGAGGCGCTTCAGATTCTGCGAGGTTTTGGTTCTGACAGACCATGCACCTCAGCTCTTCTATTAGATTTGTATATTGTTTATCTAGATTATCATTCGCAAAGGAAATATTCGTAGATAATAAAAATATTATTAGACTTATAACTCTCATTCTCATTTTCTCAATAGTGGTAACATTTTTTCCTGAATGATTTGAGTATCAATAGGGCCAATATGTTTAAATTGGATTATTTGGTTTTCGTCGAGTATGTATGTCTCAGGAACCCCGTAAACACCAAGATCTAGTGCTAGATCACCCATACTATCCTTGATAATTATTCTGTAAGGATTCCCTCTCATGCTTAACCATCCAACTGCATCGTTAGATTCATCTTTATAGTTTATCCCTACTAAATCAATATCTTTATTTTTAGATAATTGTATTAGATAAGAGTGTTCTCTCTCACATTCAAGACACCAGCTAGCCCATACATTAACAATAGTTTTCTTATCTAAAAAACTGCTATTAGACAGTAAGGTATTTGAATAAAGATCAGGAAGCTCAAAAAGTGGAAAATTCTTACCTATAAGAGGTGATTGTATTTTTTTAGGATCATAATAAAGCCCTTTGAAGAGAAAAACACTGACAAAAATAAAAATGAGAGCGTATAAGATGAAACTTTTATTCATACACTTTTTGTTTTTTTAGTCTGATACTAAGTATTGCTCCCAGAATCATGAATATTGTTCCAATCCATATGAGTCTAATTAATGGTTTATCATAAATTCTTAGGGACCACTTATTATCTGATACCATATTCCCCAATGAAACATATAGATCTCTGTCAATCCTTCCATTAATGCCTGCTTCGGTCATAGGTGAATCACTTGAATGATATAGTCTTTTCTCGGGATTTATCTCTGTAATAAATTTATCATTTTTGCTGACAATTATCGAGGCGATAACTGCATCATAATTCATAGACTTGAACTCTTTTAAATCATCAAACTTATAATCAAATATACCTACTTTTATAGACTCACCGATCGCAAGAGTAAATTCTTTTTCTATTTTATTATTTTCTGATACGCTTGCGCCAATTATAAAGATTGCCAGTCCAATATGAGCAAAATACATACCTGCTCTCCTTTTAATCTTCAAGGTATTATCTAATGATTTATATAAATCAAATATGATATTCAAGATTATCCACGCAGCTGAAAAAACTCCTATGAAAAAAAGTATAGATTTTACAGTAAAAATTAATGAGAGAAGTATGCTTATGATGAGTATTATAGATAACTGAACCAGTTGTACATTTACTGTGTCTTTTGATAAAAGTATGGGGATATAGCCCACCAATAACATCAGAGGAATCATTAATGGAATAAATACCGCATTGTAATAAGGTACTCCGACAGATATTTTCTCAAGCCCTAATATATCTAGAAATAATGGGTACATAGTCCCAAGAAGTATCGTAAAAGTTGCTGTGACAAGAAGTATATTATTTAAGAGGAAAAAGCCTTCTTTAGATGAGAGTTTAACCTCGGCTTCATCTATGAATTTGTTAGAATTTAATGCATAAGCCACAAGACCCCCACCAATCAATGCTATGAGCATAAATAATATAAAAACTCCGCGAGAAGGATCGTTCGCGAATGAATGAACCGATATCAAAATGCCAGAACGCACTAGGAAAGTACCCAGTAAGCTCAAAGAAAAAGTAAATATAGATAATAATATTGTCCAGCTCTTGAAAATACCCTTTTCACTCGTAGCAATCACTGAATGGAGGAGTGCTGTTGCCATTAACCAAGGCATGAATGATGCATTTTCAACTGGATCCCAAAACCACCAGCCTCCCCATCCTAACTCATAGTATGCCCACCAACTTCCAAGTGCTATACCTAAAGTGAGAAATGCCCATGATGCTAAAACCCAAGGTCTAATCCATTGTGCCCATTCTTTTTTAAAATCGTCTTCAAAACAACATGCAATCGCAAATGAGAAGACAACCGACAAACCTACATAACCCATATATAACATAGGCGGATGGACAATTAATCCAAAGTCTTGTAGTAGAGGATTCAAGTCATTACCGTCGAGTGGAATAGTCATATTTCTATCGAAAGGATTAGAGGTTGCAACTACAAAAAGTAAAAATCCAAGGTTAAGTAATCCCATGATCGCTAGAAAATTTATCCTTAATCTCTTTGTTAAGTTAGCGCTGTATATGCTTGCAAGAAACATCCAAAAGCTTGAAACAACACACCACAGTAGCATTGATCCCTCATGACCTGCCCATGCGGCAGATATTTTATAGATTAAAGGTAAACTTGAGTTAGAGTTTTTCGAAACATAATCAAGCGAGTAATCCTCTCCAACAAAAGTTATAATGAGACATAAAAAAGATATCAATATAATTGGAAAGTGCAATCGTGATGCAGATAATAGGATATCTTGAGAGATGTTAAGATTTGTTAATACTTTAGGTGTTAACAAGATAACACAATTCATTAATCCTAGTAATAGTAAGAAATATCCGACGTAGCCGATTTCTATAATCATTGGACTATACTCTCCATAATTTTAGATTTTCTATCTTCGCTTATACCTAGGGACTCCTGAACTTCGGGTGGCATATATGTCTCATCATGCTTGGCTAGTACCTCTTCTGCTACAAAAAAGTCTTTCTCTAAATGGCCTCTTATGACAACTCCCTGACCTTCTCTAAATAAATCTGGCAATATTCCATCGTACTTAACCAGCACTTTATTTTTAAAGTCTGTTACATTAAAGCTAACTTTTTTGGTTCCTGAAACTCTTTTCAATGATCCCTCTTCAACCATTCCTCCTATTCTGAATATATAATTTTCTGGAAAATTGCCATCAACAAGTTGAGTAGGGCTACGATAATACAATAAATTCTCATTGAAGGTTTTTACGAACAAATATAAAACGGCACCTAAAATAACAAGTAAGAGAGTGACATAGTAAATTCTTGCGGATCTTTTTTTCATGAGATTATTTTACTTTTCAGAGATATTTTTTCTTATCTGTGTTCCTTTATAAGCTAAGATAAGCACTACTAATACCATAGGTACAAGTACCAAGAAGTATGCCCAAAATATATACGGTCCATAGTCAAACATTTGATGAATATATCCTAATTTAAATCTAATAAAAACAATAAGATTTTAACAGGAACTCCATCTATTTACCTATGATTTAGACTGATAAAATGAGAATTTTACTAATTTTGGCCGATGTCTTGGATTTGTCGGATTTAGAGCTTTCTAGGTTACACTCTATAAGAATGAGAATAAGCAAATGATGAGTTTACCCTCGCCGAAGCCTATCTAATATAAATTCTCTTGATTGATTCTTGTGATTCTTGTGGTGTAGAATTTCATCAACGGAATGCTCCGAGGGATGTTGAGCGTTTTTATACAAACAAGTAATAAATAACCTCATACATATACGCTACTCTCAAATGAATAATTTTTCTATAGATAAAATTAATTAAATTTATTGACTTTTTTTTTGATAAGGAGACACTAAAATCATTTAAAATTCTGTTTCAGATTTTCGAAAAATTCACAAGATTATTAAATAGAAATTTATATGTTAGAATACGTCTTTCTTTATGAATCCTATTATTAATTCGGTTAAATTTTGACAACTTAGGGCAAATATGGACCAGATTTCATTAATAAGCATCTTATCAGTCGCGGTTGTATATTTCGTTTTGAGACCATATTATCTGAAGGATATTATTAATTATGAATATAAAACACTTGCAGATATCCTTGCGTTTATTTTCCTGTCATGGATAGTAAGTACAGTCTTGGGTCTAATATTAGCAATGAATCTAGTTCCTCTCTAATAATTAATGAAAAAAAAAGTTAAAACATGTTTTGGTTGCTCCGAGTTTTCAAATAAACTTTTTCGCTGTAGGTATAATTATTCTAAAGAATGGATTTTTTTGTGTCAAAGATGTTTAAATAATGTAAAGCGTGATCATCATAACACTTATCAGTATGGAGGAACTTGGAAATCAACTAATTAATCTCTATTAGAGAATTACATAAATCTTTGTATTCTCTCTCAACTTTTAGATCTGCATAACGCTTTCCCTTCTCCTGCGCTTCATATGACCAAGATTCCATAATACTAGTAATTGATAAAATATAACTGGATATGGAGACTTCTGGAAATTGAGTTAAAAAAATTTTTTGTAATTTATTAAAATATTTATCATGATATTCATATTTTTCTTTGGTTGAATATTGGCTATTTAACTTTGCTTTGAAATGATATGCCGAACAGCTTAATAGATTGTTCTTATCGTAGCTTTGATCGGCAAAAGAAAAGCTAGCTGAAAGCAAAAGAGACACTATAATTAGGCCAGCCTTGATCTTAAAAAAAAGATTTTTCATCACAACAGTATATGGTTGTTGACATCTATTACAAATAGAAATTTATGAGAATATTAGACTATACCGAATAAGTAAGTTCGGTATAGTCATTAAAGTTATACTTTTAAAAATTATAATTCAAAGATACGTCGAATCCAAAGCTTGAACCCGGTAGAGGGACATGCTCTTTTACGAATGATGCATGATTTCTTCTGGTTCTATCAAGTAGGTTGTTCCCGTAAATATTCACATCAATGTCATAATCACTAACAAGTTGGATTTTATTTGAATATTTTACACCTAAATCAACATATGAATTTGTGACGGTTTCTATCGATGAAAAGTCATTTTGGCTTTCTACATAGATCAAACTTATTGAATATGTCTCATTAGAATCTCCTGGGATGGTCAAATCTAAAACATTTTTAGCACTTGGTATTCTGGGAACATATGTATCATCATTAAAAACTGCTGAGATATCATCTCTACTCAATGTAAGATATACATCACTCCCTGCAACATTGAATGGTCTCATATAAGAGATTTCATAACCCTGAAATACTGCATCTTTTTGAGACCAGTCAGCAGCCTCGTGCTCACCATCATATTTTTTGTTTCCTAAATCTCTAAGATATATATAGTCTTTTATATCATTTCTATATAAAGATAGATCTATGTTAGAGTTGCCGTGCTTGAAAGTGAAATCAATATCAATATTTTTCGAAACTTCCCTCTCAAGAAACCTATTACCCTTTTCATACCTATTTGTAGGCCCATGTTTACCATCTGCAAAGAGTTCAGCCATATTTGGACTTCTTGAAACATGCGATAAGCCTAGGTTATAGGATAGATTCTGATTAATCTGGCCAGACGTGTTTGTCGAAAAGCTAATAGCAGAATCTTGGTAGTTTTTATAGGATGGAACACCTGTGGCATCAGATGTGTGTCTCTCATTAGCATCGTACCTCACTGCATAAGCAACATCAGATCCATACAATTTTGTTTTAGAAAAATATGCAATGGATCGATCAAAACTCTTAGAAGTTGGGACATAAGCATTAGTTGAAAATGGTGATTTTGCCTCTTGAAAACTTACTAACAATCTTTTTTCAACATTTTCTGAATCAAAATTAAATTTCAAGCCATAAGTAGTAGAATTATTATTAAGTGCTTTAAAACTTCCATCTTCCTCATGTTCTTTAATATGCGCATTAGTGTTGCTTAATGAAAAATCAATAGAATTTGCAAATGCTATATTATCTAATCTACCTATAAAATTATAGGTATCAGATTTATGGGTAGAGAAAATTCTGTGCGCCTCCTCCTCTTCGTGGTGACCCTCTTCTTCTTCTTCTGCGTGGTAAGGGATACCATATGTTCCTTTATCATTAACAAAAGAAAAACTCAAAAAACCCCAATCTTTGACTAAGGAAAGCCCGATAGTAGAGCTTTTGTCTGCAAAATCAGAATTATTTAGAGTGTGAATTTCCTCACCATCTTCGTACAGTGATGAGCTTGATAAGTCATAATTAAAATGATCTCTCTTGTCTTGCGAGATGTACATAGCGACATTGTTAAAATTTTTCTTTAGAAGGAAACTATTTGAGTATCCCTCACTTACAGAATCGTATGATCTTTTCAATGATATTGTCTCGTCTGAGTATAATTTATCAGTGGATGACTCTGTAATTACGTTTACAATCCCACCTGTTGTTCCGCTGTAATTGAATAATGATGACGGTCCTTTAATTATCTCTATGTGAGAGGCGTGATTAAGATTCAACATGACTGGGTGGTCTGCACTGAAAAAACTTAAATCGCTGACATAATTATTATTTGATAACACTCGAACCCTATTTCCACCTAATCCCCTGATTACAGGTTGACCAATAGCCGCACCATAATCAGAGTTTGATACTCCAGGAATATGTCTAAGATTTGAGCCAATGGATTCAGATGATATTACATCCTTGCCATCAACAGTAGACACTGGACTTCTGTTTTCTGACAAAATTGATGATTCAATATCTATAGGTGTTAAATCTTCAGCATTTATAGTAGTCGAATATATTATTGACACTATAAATGAAGTGTATAGAAAAAATTTCATTTTTTACTCCTTAAATTAATTAATAATATTTTTAATCAATTAGGAGTGGTGGTGCACGAGTAAAGAAAAAGTTTTGAAAAAGTTGCTCTTGAAGATTTTGCTTCTTATCACAGAGAGTTTCTTCAAGACAATGATGTTCTTTAATAAAAAAAATAGAGTGAACTTTCCCACATTGGTGGCATACTGAGCAATCGAGATGATCATGACTGCTATCGGCACACTCACTAATATGTATATGTTTTTTATCCTCTATCATGTCTGTATACTATAATATATCAATGACAAAAAAAACAAAATCATTTGTATTGATAATATTCAGCTTAATAGCATTCTATGTATACCAATTTGTAATAGGATTTATTATCCTACTACTTGCTCTAAACTATTTAATAAGAGATTAATTGACTACTAATTTCGTAGAATAACCAAAACATATATAGAAAGTCCTACGATTGATATTCCCAAAGCTGTTAATTTCAAAACTTCCAGGAAAATTCTTTTTTTTGATTTATTTCTCTCAGCCATAGATGTCTGTAAAGGGGTCATCCATAGATGAAAAACCAAATAATAATAAGTACCATAGGAAAAACAACACTACCAAATGGATTGGCTTTGAGTAACTCTAACGACATTTTAGGGTTTGTGAACCAGGCATTTAATAACTTATATAGATCAATAGAGACAAGTAAGACGATTGCTGTAATTATAAGATAAAAGAAAATATCATAAAGCATACTTAATGATTATAGGACGCTATTGAAGATGATACAAATCAAATAATCTCATTAGAATCTATACTTTGTATTTATCTGTAATTCGTTATTATCTTTACCTGAGGAGTTTAATTTACTTTCAAAGTGTATTCTCATAGTGAGAGTATCAAAATACTTAGCTTTAAAACCAACTTTATAATAATCATAATCTGATCCAGACCCGATAGATTGACCTTCGGTAATATCCTCTCCAAATCCTACTTCACCAAAAACTTGATAATTATCAAGCGTAATATTTCTACCAATAATTACTCTTTGTTTCGTCTGTTCATATGCTCCATCTTTAAATTTCAACTCATGTTCTGACCCAATATAGTTATAATCAGAAGCATAAAGATTATTTGTCAGAGCGACTAACATTACTAAATATAACTTTTTCATATTTATCCCCTAAAATTATTTAAATATTATCACATCCTTCTGAGTTCTTAGAATCTCGTTGACATCGATTTAATATCATATAGTATACCCCATATGGGTATATATAAATTCATTATACTACCTGCTGCTCTTGTAGCTACCACATTAGTAGATGCTCGTCCTGTATCATGGACTGGTGGTTCAACAATTATGTATAAATCGAACTCTATGATGTCATCATACTACTATCATTATTCTCCAAGTTTTAAATATTCTTTCGGTGCTGAATATATAAATGACAGATATTATAATGATCAATATATTAGTATTCGGTCTACATATCTTTTAGATAGGAAAAATACTAAAGAATCTCAGAGAAATCTCTATATAACTGCTGCGTTATCAACGAAAAGAAATGATGAATTCTACTACGGAGTTCATGGCGATTGGGAAACACGAAGATACTTTACGTCATTTTCAATACTTGATAAACGTAGTGATCAAAAAAACTATACTGAAAATGAACTCCAAGTAGGTATAGCGCCGTACCTTGGTGAGTATAACCAACTACATACATGGATTATGCTTAAATCAAAAGAAGATACAAGAAATGACAAATGGAAAATTTATCCCTTTATTAAACTTTTTAAGGGAGACTTTTTATTAGAAGTAGGTAGCAAAGAATCGCACTGGGATATACATTTTATGAAAAGGTTTTAAATTTAAGGGAGAAAATATGTATAAAATAATTATATTAACAACTTTATTCATTTCTAATAACTTATATGCGATGGATAAGATGCATGATCATAACTCAAAACAACATAATCATAATTCACACATGGCCGTAGATGGTTCAAAAACAAAATTAGATGATGCTATGTATAATAAATTTGTTTCTAATCTTGATAGTTCACAAGTGGTTATTGTTGATGTCAATGGAATGGTATGTGACTTTTGCGCAAGAGGAATCGAGAAGACATTTTATGATGATAGCTTAGTTAAGAAAGTACTCGTAAGTCTTGAAACTGGAAAAGTGCTCATTGCCTATGATAATGCTAAAAAAGTAGATTTTGGGGAGATTAAGAATATATTTCTATCTAATGGGCAATCTGCTACTGGGATGACGCTTAAGAAAATTACATGACAGGTAAGCAAGAATCATCAAAGCTAGGATTGCTAACGTTGCTAGCTTCAACATCAACACTTATTTGTTGTGCATTACCTGCGCTTTTTGTGACACTTGGAGCTGGTGCTACATTCGCATCCATAGTGAATGCTTTTCCGCAGCTTGTTATTATTTCCCATTACAAAGTATACATATCTATTGCCACATTAATCATTTTAGTTATAGCAGGGCTTTTAATTGAGAAGTCTAAATATGATCCATGCCCAGTAGATCCAAATTTAAGGGATATTTGTTTGCGAACAAGAAAAAGGACTTCTTATATTTATTATATATCTGTGGGCATATTTATATTCGCTAGTTTCTTTACATATGTTCTGCCGGGGTATTTATAAATGAAAGTTCATCCATCACATCAAAGTCAACTGTCTGCCCTCAAAAGGGTTGAAGGACAAGTAAGAGGTGTCATAAAAATGATTGATGAAGGAAAATATTGCATAGATGTTTTAAATCAAATTAAAGCTGCAAAAGCAGCCCTTGTCAGAATAGAATCAAATGTTTTAAAAAAACATGTTGAGTCGTGTGTAAAAGAATCCTTCAAAAATAAAAAATCTCTCGACAATAAGGTTGAAGAGTTATTAAAACTTATTAATAAATGACTGACCATACAGATAACAATATCGAAACCATCGATAAAAAGAAAAAACAAAAAAAACAAACTGAAAAAATTATTAAGGACTATCTTAAGCCCTCTTGTGATGAGGAAATATCTGAAGAAGAGTATCCCACTATTAGAGAATAAAGGGATGTCTGATCTAGGAAAATTATTAAAAGGCTTGATAGTTGCTATAGTAATTTTAACAATATTCGCTTATCTGGGGGTTTACATTATCTCACTTGTTATATGATAATTTAACTTTATTGAAACCAAAATATGAATAAATGGGAATATAAAACGTTTACATCTACAGGTGGTCTTAGGATTGCAGTCGAGGAAAGTAGTAGTCTAGGTGAGGATGGCTGGGAGCTTGTTACAATAAATTACTGTAATGATTATAGAGAGTGGGTGTTTACATTTAAAAGGCTTAAAGGTTAAATATAATTAGATATGTGATAACAAATCAGGGAAGAATATGAAATTTTTTTGGAATGAGAGATCAAACGGAAGTCCATTTGTTGAGTTAATCGTATATGGGTTAGTCGTATTTGTGATAATAGTCCTCTAATTTATTTATTTCTAGTGATGCTAAACTAATGGATGTAATTGCTTTTTTAATTGGAGTAATCATCTTAGTTGTATACATGGGAATATGGTATACGATAGGCTGTGAACTTTACGCCAGATATGGTGAGAAAATTGCAGTGTTCTTTTGCGCCTTGGGAATTATTGTCTTCTTCCCATTACCTATGACTATTTTCACCCAGGTCGCTAATATACTTGGCGTATAAATAATGAATAAATTTTTCCCTAAGTACTGAGCCACATAGCTATTCATATTCTCACTTTCGTGTTGTAAAAGCATATCTAGATCGTTATTGTTATAATTAAGAAATATATACTTAACGCGAGAGTTAGAATATGAATTTAATAAAAATTATCGAAAAAGGATTACTAG
>MDSZ01055791.1_pt1 | contig 12389 bp, 4 predicted proteins | sample 811201 | NCBI WGS metagenome assembly MDSZ01 (sample SAMN05326647, study PRJNA326480) | marine metagenome | isolation source: seawater | place: Indian Ocean: North | collected 2010
AGGTTTTTTTGGGTTAAAAACATATTCATTAGAATTGATGATTTGTGATTTAGTATCATTTTTTCTAGTTAGTTTAACAAGAAACTTTTGTTTTTCTTTTTTGGTATTATAACTTGTGGAGTTAAGAATAAATTTTGTTCTAGTATCGTAAATGAATTTTTGATTTTTTTCTAACAATTCTTCAAATGAATTATAAATTCCATTAGGTGTTTCTATAGAATTAATTGTTATGAGAGGAGTTTGTATATTAGGTTGATATGATGTGATTCCATATCTACTTCCAAACCAATATTTTTCACCATTTAATCCATAAATAGATTTAACAGTATTATTTAATACCCCATCCCTAGAATCCAAACTATTCCATAATTCTCCATTAAAATAATTTACTCCACCATGCCAGGAACCTACAAACACTTTGTCAAAATCATCTACATAAATAGTGTAAGATTCATCTGAACTTAATCCATTTTCCATGGTATACTGTTTGAATTTTTTTCCATTGTACATTTGAACACCAGAACCATCTAGAGCAATCCAATAGTTGTTTTTAGAATCTACAGCAATTTCTTCAACTTTATTATTTGCTAATCCATTTTCGGTAGAGAAATTGATAAAATCTTTTCCATTGAAAATGGAAAATCCCGAACCATATGTAGAATATATAACTTCATTATTTTTGCCTATTGAAACTGCACATGGTTGAGCTGCAGAATTTGATAATGCAATTGGTCTTACTAAGCCATCAGATTCTTTATATATAATTAATGAATCATTTTTATATTTACCTAGTCCATTAGTCATAGCTAACCATAAAACACCATCATTATCAAATTCAATATCCATTACCTGATTATTTTTAAGTTTTATTTTTTCGGATAAATCTTCGAACTTGTTATCTTGGAATCTAGTTAGTCTATCTCTTTGAACCAACCACATTGAACCATCACTGTTAATTTCTATATCAACAATTAAATTTTTAGGTATATCACTATTTGAAATATCGTAGTATTGAACAATCACTCCATCCTCAATTTTATAAAGACCATTATTTCCAGCTGCCCAAATAAATCCATTGTCATCAATTTTAATGTCATTAATAACTTCAAAATTTTTAAAGCCTTCATTTTCCGTAAAAGTATTTATGGATTCAGGATCATAGAAAAAAACACCATTCATATTCGTAGAAATGAAATACATTCCATCTTTTGTTTTATTTATTGATGTAATTCTATAAGATTTTAAACCATCTTTATCGAGACTAATTATATTTTTAAATTCATTATTTTCTAATCTACACAATCCTGTTTGAGTACCTATTAAAAGGCTATTTTCGTCAATATGTATATCTAAAATTACGTTATTAGGAAGTCCGTCAGATTGTGTAAAATAATTGAATTTGACACCATCATATTTAATTAGACCGGAACTTGTTCCCAGCCATATTATATTGTTGTTGTCTTTTTTAACAACATTTATAAAATTTCCTCCCCAAATTTCATTGTTGAAATTTTCTATATTAATTGGTTTGATAATTCCTTTACTGAAAATTGAAAGTCCATTTGATGTCCCTATCCAAATATTATTCCCAACTACTGTAATACATTGAACATTTCCATCGCCAATTCCGTCTGAGAAGTTATAATTTGTGAATTTATCGTTCTTTAAAACTGAAAATCCATTATTTGTCCCAATTAAAATATTTCCTTCTTTATCTTGATTTATTGCGCCAATTATTTCAGATGGTAATCCATTTTTTGAAGTGTAATGTTTTAATATTTGTCCATCTTTCCATTTAACCAGTCCTTGAGTGGCGAAACCTAACCATATAAAACCACTTTCATCTTCAAATATTTCTCTAATTGGATCATTAGGTAAACCATTTATGTAATTATAATTTTTTACTGATAATCCATCGTAAACAGAGAGCCCATTAAAAGTTGCAAAATATATTAAATCCTCTTTAGAAATTACAGATTTAATTATACTATTACTAAGCATTCCATCAAACATACTTACTCTCCCCCAAGAAGTATTAATTTGTGTTGGAATTTTAAAATCAATATTTTCAAATGGCTTTGTATTTTGATTAATATTAAATATCTTTTTTTCATTATTTTCTTCAAAGTAAATATCTTGATTTGACTTACTTGAAATTTTGATTATCCATTTTCCATTTGGTGGCGTAAAATTAAATTTCCCGGAATTATCCGTTAGTACGCTACCGAAAGTCTCATTTGTTTTAAAATCAATTAAACTTACTTTAATACCGGGATGAGAGTTCTTACCCTCTAATGTTGAGACGGTTCCTGAAATAGTAGAGTATTGGTTAAGAATTAAATCTTTTTCTAATATTTCACTCTCATAGATTTTTATTTTTTTTGACCATTTATAGACTTCATTATTGCCACTTAAAAGCATATATTCACCAGGTTTTAATGATAATGAATATTCACCTTTTTTATTTAAGCGGTAGTATCTAGTAAGTTTTTTATTTCTTATTCCAAAATATCCAAACTCATTAGGTTCTTTATTCTCTTTAAGAACTTTTAATTTGATTTTTGAAAGTTTTTGATCCTCAATTTTTAAAGAAAACTGAGATTTGTAGCTACCGTTTGGTTTTCCAATAATTACAATACTATTTTCTCCCTTTTTTAGATTACAACTAAATTTAATGTTATTGGACCCATTAGATGTTTTAACTTCATTACCATTTATAAATATTTTTGATTCCATAGCAAAGTGGAAATAAAGAAAACTATAATTTGAATTTTTTTCAGATTCTATTTTACTAGATATTACAAACTTATTGTTAAAGTTAATTTCATCATAAATTTGATATAATGAAAAAGTAATGTTGTTAAATTTTGATAGGTTTAGAATTCTTAAGTTTTCTTTTTTTAAGTTGGTATAAAAATCATCTGATTGAATGATTTCTTTATTATTTACTGAATCATTAATTTTTGCTACTACCCATTTATTAATATTTGTTTTATCAGTGGAGTTCAATGGGATTTTAACCTGCGAATAAAGGAAATTAGATATTAAAACTAAACTTCCTAGGAAAAATATTTTCTTAATCATTTTTATTATTTAAAATTTAAACTCTCACCCCCATAATACAAATATCATCAACTTGCTCTTCTTTTTGCATCCAATTTGCCAACTCTATTTCTAATAATTTATTTTGCTTTTTCTCTTCTTCTTTACTTATTTTAAGAAGCAGTTTTTTAAAATTAGCAGTCATATATTTTTTACCATTTTCCCCGCCGAATTGATCTTGATATCCATCAGAATATATATAGATCATATCGTCTTTTTTAAGTTTTATAGAATGCTTAGTAAAAGGTTTTATTTCTACAGTTTCTAGACCAACTGCTTGCGAATCTCCTTTGACTGTTTTTAATTCATTGCCACTTACAATTACCAAAGGATTATGAGCCCCTGAAAATTCTAAAGTTTTCTTTTTCATATTGAGTTTACAAATAGAAATATCCATTCCATCTTTTTGATCATCTGTTGTATCTTGGTTTAAAGATTTAATAATTTGGGTTCTCATCTCATCTAAAATTTTATTGGTATCACTAATGCCTTTCTCTACTATAATTTCATTGAGTAGGGAAGTACCTATCATACTCATAAATGCACCAGGAACACCATGGCCAGTACAATCTGCTACTGTAAAGAAAATATTTTCTTCTTTATCTTTGAATACCCAGTAAAAGTCACCAGAAACAACGTCTTTAGGTTTAAAAAAAGTAAAACTTTTAGGAATAACAGATTTTCTATAGCCCTCTGATGTCATCATAGCATCTTGGATTCGTTTCGCATAATTAATAGAGTCGACAATTTCTTTATTTTTTTCCTCTAATCTTTCCCTTGCTTCTCTATCTTTTATTTGAGCTTCTTCTTTTAATTTTGCTGTATATTTTCTTTGACTTAAATATTTATTCGAGGAATACCCAGAAAGAGAGATTAAGAGAACTAAGAATCCCCAAAATGGAATAGCAGTAGCTAGGTTTTTGTACCAAGGACCTACAACTTTAATTTCTATTTGTTTTAATTTTGAGTAATTCATATCTCTATCAATTGACTGAAATTCAATAATATATTTTCCTATTTTTTCTGGAAAAAACTCAAATTTGTTACTTTTTATTAATTGAGATTCTTTTTTACCTTTTCTAATTATATTGACTATATATTTTTGCTTTTCTTTTTTGGTATTAAAGCTGTTGGATTTTAATGTGAATGTAACTCTTGTTTCTTGTAGAATTTTCCCTTTTTTATCCAAGAGTTCGTCTACAGAATTGAATGATTCACTTGCTGTTTCGATTTTTTCTAAAAACACGGATGGTGTCTGTTGTTTGGGGATATATGCAGTTATTCCATTTTCACTACCAAACCAATACTTATTTCCATCTATACTACATATTGATCCTACTAAATCATCTAAAAGTCCGTCTCTAGTATCTACACTATTCCAAATCTCACCGTCAAAGTAGCAAACTCCTCCTCCAAAAGTACCTATCCATACATTATCAAAATCATCTACATGTGCGGTAAATGTTTCTCCAGCAGTTATTCCATCTTTAATCTGGTAACTGTGAAATTCTTTTCCATCAAACATTTCAACTCCTTTTCCGTCTAATGCCAGCCAATAATTATTTTTAGAATCTACAGCTAAATCCCAAATCCTATTATCTCCTAACCCATTACTCTCGTCAAAATTCGTGAATTCGTCTCCATTAAATATTGAAAATCCATATCCATAAGTGCTGTAAATTATTTCTTCATTTTTTCCAATATTTACATCACAACTAGCGTCTGCTCTAACAAGACCATCAGCTTCGTTAAAAAGTTTAAAATCTCCATTTTTAAAGCGCCCTAAACCTCTGTTGGTGGCCAACCATATTGTTCCTTCATTGTCAAAAGCTATGTCCTGCACACTGGTATATGGCGTAATTTTTAATTCACTATCCATAATTTTAATTTCTCCATTAATATACCTGTAGATACTTCCACCACAAGAAAGCCAAATAGCCCCATCATCTGCAAATTCAAGTTGGTTAACGTAGTTGGATTCTAAACCACTATTATCCATATTAAAAACTCTCTCTATCCTTTCGTTTTTTATTTTTAATAAGCCATTTACTCCGCTTGCTGCCCATAAGAATCCATCTTTATCAAATTTAAGATCTAAAATTCCACTTGTCCAATTTGGTGGGACGGGCATACCCTCTAGAGAAGTCATTTTCCTAAAAGAATTTGGATCGTAGAGACTAACACCATTTGCAGTTCCTATGAAATAAACACCGTCTGATGATTTGCTAATAGATTGAATATTTTCAAATCTTATTCCATTTTTTTCAATTGGTACAATAGTTTTTATTACACTATTTTTAATATTAACTAAACCATTATCAGTTCCAACCCAAAGCCCATTGTCATCAGAATAAAGCTCTGTAATGGAGTTGTCTTGTAGTCCATCTCTTTCATTAAATAAAGTGAATTCTGATCCATTATATTTTAAAAGCCCACCTAAAGTACCAATCCAGACGTTTCCGTTTTTATCTTTTTCTATAGAATTAACCCAAGATGCTCTATGATTAAAATCAGTGAACTTTGAAAGGTCAAAAGACTTAAATTTATTACCGTTAAAAATAGAGAGACCTCCACCAATAGTCATCCAATTGCCAACTCCAGAAGATGTACCACATCCTATCCAAATATTTTTCCCAACAGCTTTAACATCTGTTATAAAACCATTGCCAATTCCAGAAGAAAAATCATAGTTTTGAAATTCTTCACCATTAAAAATAGAAAGGCCAGAATTAGTTCCTATTACTATATTTCCTTTTTCGTCTTCATCCAAAGCATTTACAAAATTTGAGGGAAGTCCATCTTTTTTTGTGTAATGATTTAATACTTTACCATCTTTCCATTTAACTAAACCCTTTTCAATATATCCTATCCAAATATATCCTTTGCTATCTTCAAATAATTCTACAATTGGTCCATTTGGTAGGCCTTGGTCATAATTATAGCTTTTAACTTTTAGTCCATCATAAATTGACAAACCATTATAGGTTCCTAAGTACAATAAATCCTCACTAGATACTATAGAAACATGAGCACCATTACTAAGCATACCGTCAAACATAGAAATCTGATTCCAAGTTCCTTTAACTTGTAAAGGAATAGATAAGTTGGCATTAAATATTTGATTTTGGTCATTGATATTTATTTCTGTAGCTTTTCCATTAGTTTGGTGATATACATATCCTTTGTCAGTGAGTACTCTTAAATTCCATTTTCCTTTCGGAGGGAAGAAGGTAAACCTACCATTGTCGTCAGAATGAGTAATTTCCTGGATTTCATCATTCTTTAAATTTATTAATTCAATCGAAATACCAGGATTTGGAGTTTTTTCATCCACAGTATAAATAACTCCGTTGATTTTATATTCTTTATCTAATGTAAGATTGATGACCTTTGTGTCATTTTCATTAATTTCAATCTCATTGGACCATGAAGAATATGTTCCATCACCAACTATTATTTTATAATTATCTGCTGGTAATTTAAATTTTGTTCCTGAGCTAATACTTCTGTATCTCTTAGAGTTTTTATTATACAACATCGAATTCGCAAAATCTACTTTTTTTCCATTTTTATCTTTAATATTTATTATTAGTTGACCTATCTTTTCATTATAAATTTTCATTGAAATAGTAGCGTTATAAGCACCATTTGGATTCCCAATTACTATTAATTTATTTTTACCTTTCTTTAATTTTACTTCGTGAATTTCATTATCTGTATATGATGAAGAAGCTACAAGTGAACCATTCAAATAAGTTTTTGATATTATATCATAACCAGCATATTGCAACTGACAAAATTGATCTTTTTCTGATTCAATTACAGTAGTGGCAATTAAAGAATTTTCAAAATTGATTGAATCAAAAACTTGATAAAAAGGAATTGCTACGTCATTAAAATTTGAAAGGTTTAACTCCTTAATGCTCTCTAAAGGAATTGATTTTAAATAGCTTTCAGTATTTTTTACTATTTCTCTAACTTGGGTATCATCCAAATTAGATACTTTGGCAACTAGCCAGTTAGATAATTGTGTTTTAGAAGAAGAATTTATTGGAATTATATATTGTCCACAAGTAATTATTGTAGAAAGTAAAAAACTGCATGTGAAAAATATTTTTTTCATAAAAGGCTTAAATTGTAATTAATCTCAACTGTTAAAAATAGTTAAATATATCGTGATAAAAAATATTTAATTTTTAAAATGAATAAATGATTTTTTGAATTTTAGAATTAAAAAAAAGCAACTTTTTATGCTTCTAATTATACATTTAATATTTTAATTCAATCCGTACATTCACCCTCGACATAATACTACACACCACCAAAATTGGTTGCATAGCAAGAATTGGGATAAGTAATTCCATCACAACCGCAGACAGGATCATATACTTGAAGACAAGCTCCAGAATTATTTATAAGCGAAGAATCTATTCAATTACCACTATTAACTATGCGAGTTAATTCACACGTAGTCTTGTTACATGAAAACATCATTATTAAGATTATTGCACTTTTTATAATAACCTTAATTTTATTCATTAGTTTTTATAAGTAGGAAATGAATTTATTGTTTTATAAACCTTATAGTTTGATTTCCTATATTATTATTAACGATTAAAAAGAAGAATCCTGAGGGTAAAAAAGAAACATCTATTTTTTGGTTTCCACTTATATTTTTCATTTCATGAAATGATTGCCCTTGAATATTCAAAATTTTCAAAGAATAATCTTCTTTAGGTCCTTCAAAATAAAGAAAGTTAGAAGTTGGAGATGGATAGATTTTTAATTTAGATTCATCTATTTGCGATTCATTAGTGTTGGTAATATCAATACCAGGATTGCCATGAATAAATGTCCAACTTCCCCACGGAGTGCTGGCTCCTGTACTCCAAAACAATTGATCTTCAAATAAACAATTTATGGAATTACCATTAAGTGGCAAACCTTGATTAGTATACCAGGCATCCAAATTAGCCGAATCATTTACTAAACTTACAGTAACATCTATAGTATCAGTTAATGACCAACTGTGGCTAAAAGATATTGTCGATTCATCAACTAAAGTATCAAGGTGTAAAATATTTCCTTGTTGGTCTGAAAATTCCCAAGTAAAAATATTCTGTGACTGTGGATGAGTCATATATTGACCTGAGTGGTAAATACTAATTGCAGTTTGTTGGGAACCAACATTTACAGACATCCCTAACATGTCACAGGGAACAGCTGTTATTACTTGTGCCTTAATTATCTGAGTTATTACAAAAGCTATAGATATGGTAAGAATAATTTTTTTCATAGTTTTTTGTTTAATTTCCTTGTAATATTAGGACTTACTTATAAGAAAAGGTTCATCTCTAAGGGTGATATTTTTATCTCCAAATTTATTCAATGTAATATTTTAACGTAAAAATTTATATAATTGGGGGGTAAAGTATTTAAAGGTGAAAAACCAAAACATAACCTATAAAAGCAGCATACATCATTAATAAAATTATGGCTTTTACAATCCCAATGGTTTCCCCATAGATAAAAACTAAAAATGTAAATACTGTGAGTATAAAAAGTACTATCAACACATTTAAGCTAAAAGATAGAGTTTCTGGATCCATCACTATAGGTCCATAAAAAATAGAGTAAAGTAGTATTGGTAGTCCTAAGGCAAAACAAATATCAAAAATATTACTCCCTAATGCGTTAGAAATAGCATCGTTGTAATTTCCTTTTCTTGCGTCTTTAATAGACAATATGGTATCTGGCACACTTGTAGCTGCAGCTGCAATAATTACAGCAACAATTGAAATTGGTAAATCAAGACCTTTTAAATTATTTAGTCCCAAAAAAGAATACTCTGCCTCACCAAGCATTTCACAAGATTTTACCAAAAGTAAACACGATAATCCAATAAAAATCAATGAAATAACAAGTAACAAAATAGAATTATTGTTATTCAATCTTTTATTGCCAATTATAGAGCTATAAAAGTCTAATTTTAAAAATAAAACTATTCTATTTTGAAATATTTCTTCATTTTCTGGGTCCTCATAATCAGACGAACTGGTACTGGGCATTTTATAAAACATATAAAAGACATAAATTCCATATATTAAAATCAATATTAAGCCACCTAACCAGGTAAGAAATTCATAATAAATAATTAAAATAAGTGCAATTTGAGAAATTAGAAGAGCAAAACTGTCTCTATATATAACATTTTTTGAAATATTAATAGTGTTAGAAATTCTATAATAATAGACTGCCAAAACAGAAAATGCAGGAATTATCATTGCGTTGAAAACAGCACTTCCAGCAACTGTCCCCATTCCACCGGAAAATCCTTCAGCATCTTTTAAGAAAATCAAAAAGAAAACGGTTGTCAAAAGTTCTGGCATAGAGCTAGATATTGCATTAATAGTAGCTCCTTTTACCCCGTTAGAAAGATTTCTTCCTAAGTAGGAGGAAGCAACATCAAAACCATCTGAAGATTTCCAAATGACAATACTCGTTACTACAATTAAAATTATTGGAATAAGTATTCCCATAAATCATTTATTTTAACAGCTCAAAAGTACATTATTTAATTTCTTTTTTCATATTTATTGAACAAGTATCGTTTCAAATCAAATTCTTGATTATATTCATAACGTAATAATTAATGCTGTGACAACAGCCATGTTTAACTTAATATAGAAAGGAGGTGTCAAATGTCTATCGAAAAAAATTCTAAGGAGTTGATTGGACTATTGGTGCCTTTTGTGCATCTTTTCTAATCACTCCTTTCTAACTCAAAAGCAGGTCGATGGACCTGCTTTTTTTATTCCTTGATTATTTTATATGAAATGCCATCAATTTTTAAAATATAGAGTTGAGGCTTCAAATTTGAAATATCTATTGAAAGACTTGTACTATTTATAGCACCATTCATCACTAATTTTCCTATTGAAGAAAATATTTGAAAATTAGAGCTGTTTTTATCTAAGTTTTTAACATGAATAACATTGGAGGACGGATTTGGAAATATTTTATATTCCACATCATTAGAAGTTGTTATGTCTGTAGAACCACAATTTATTAAACCATTAATATCGTATTTGGAAACAAATTTCCAAATTTCTTGAGATGCACTAATATCCATATTCCCAGAGCTTCCTGGCCAATCGTGTCCGCCATTAATTACTTTAAGTTCTTGGACAGCTACGCAATTATCACCATTCTCCCAAATTCTCTTCTCAACTGTACTCCCATCGGATGTATTGGTATTAGGAACTGAAGTTATCGTTGGATTTAAATTTGTGTTGTTATGATTGGCCCAGTAAGTTGTTATTTCATTTACAGACATATAGTAGGGTTGAAGTCCGGAGTAGGAGGAATGGGGGCTAAAATCCGAAGTACCAGGTATTAATAAAACTGCAGTAGGATGAATTGGATTACAGTTGCCCAAGTTATAATAACTAACTCGAAATGCATCAACCAGCATACTTCCAGAGACTGAGCAGAAAGATGCAATTCTATTATTTAATCTGCAACCCAGTTCATAAGAAAAAATACCTCCCTCAGAGTAACCACAAGCATAAATTCTATCATTGTCTATATTATAATCATTAATAAGTGTATCAATAATTGCTTCTATAAAATTAACATCGTTATGAGTCGTTGGGGTTTTATGCAACCAAGAATTACTTCCATCGCTTGGATCTACTGCAGCTTGAGGATAAACAGCTATAAAATTTGCAGTATCTGCAATTGGACGCATATCGTTGGTGAAAATAAAACTTGAAGATGTACCACCACCACCATGAAAATTAAAAACAATTGGAACTTGAGTGCTTCCATCATAAGAAGGAGGAATATAGACAATAAAGCTTCTGTTTTGACCATCGAAAAATAAAGTTCTATTTAATTGTTGTTGTCCAAATAAATTAAACGCTAGAAATATAATGCAGCTTAGGAAAACAGTTTTCTTCATAAGAAATGGTTTTAATACAAAATTAATAATGTTCTTCTGAATAAAATAATTTGTTGAAGTTTTTGGAAACTGTGTCTTTTTATTTTTTGAGGTATTGAGCATCTAGCCAATAAATTAATTTAATAGAAAATGTATTCATTGGACCGTCTTGTAAGCTACCAAATAAGTTATTCCAGTAAGTTTGATCAATACTTTCGTCATCTGAAAAAATGGAATTTTTCCATACCACATTAATTTCACTTCCAGGAAAAAACACCCATCTAAAAAGCATATCGATAGTAAAAGCATTGTAATTGATATCATATACGGAGTTTCCATCAATATCATTGCCAGAATAGTTTTCTAAGCTAGATAATCTTCCATTTGGAAGAAGTTCTGAAAAGCTATTGTATTTAATAATTGCATTGTAATTTCTTAATCGGAATGTGATTCCTATTCTGTTGGTCAATGTATAGTCTATTCCAAGAGATTGAGTAGTATTTATTCTGTCTCTATTTCCAAAAATAGTTCCATTATGTGTAAATTCAGGTGTTCCAAAACTTACAGCATATCCTTCACTGTTATTTTGGAATCTTTGCTCCCAATTATGAATTAAAAAAAATTGGTTAGTTATCCTAAATCTATTTTCAAAGTCGTAGTTCCATTCCCACCAATTATTACGCTCAACAAATACATATCCCAAGCCAATATCCAAAGCAATTCTTTTTTGATAATTTGAAGAAAACCATGCTCTGGTACTAGTCCACACTGGTCGAATAAACTTTTCTTCACCAATAACATCCCCTCTTGGTTCAAAATAGTCGTTAGACTCATTTAATGTTCCGCTTAACCTTATTCCTAGTGCATTAAAAGAATTTGTTATTGTTGTAGCTCTAGCATTCCAAAAACTTCCTCCAAATAAATTGGGAGCATATAACCATTCATTGGAAAGGGAGGCACTGGTGAAAAATCTATTTATTTTTTCAATTTTAGGATTGAAATTTCTATAACCTATATAAACTTCCCCAACTCGACTATTATTAGCTCTTAAAAATCCCAAATCATTAGGATCATAATTATCCGACTCTTCATAATATTCCAATCCGTATGTAAAATTCCCTCGTTGTTTACCTGCTTCTATTCCCCAAGTATGTCCTAGTAAATTACTATTTGAATCTAATATGTTAGATATTTTTGCTTGAGACTGAATAAAGTAGTCGTTGCTTTTAGTATTGAGCTTTGTATCCAAACCACTGACATTGGCATCGTAAAAATTTCCAGCTCTCCAAACATTGGTATTGGTAAAGGTAATGGAACTGTTATTTTTTAAGTTCTGATCTAAGAC
>MDSZ01116140.1_pt1 | contig 12388 bp, 8 predicted proteins | sample 811201 | NCBI WGS metagenome assembly MDSZ01 (sample SAMN05326647, study PRJNA326480) | marine metagenome | isolation source: seawater | place: Indian Ocean: North | collected 2010
ACGTTTTCTTTCGCCACCTCCTGGGAGTGGTGGTCGTCCTGCGCGGACTGCTGCGCGCCCATTATTATTTACCCCCCGAAAAACGTGCACGAGACGACGACGACGACGACGGTGTTCCTTTTCTTCGCGTCTGTCTTTTGTCCCTCTTCTTCTCGAGAAGGAATCGGGCGACTTTATTATAGGAGGAGCGCGCTCTTTTAACGCCGATAAAATGAGAGCGCTTGTCGTCAAATCGGTTTCTTTTTCGCGAGGGAAAACAAAAGACCTCTAAACCCTAAACCCTAAACCCTAATCCAAGAAACGAAGGGAAAATTTGCTCTCGAAATCATCCTCTTCAGATATATATATATATATAGAGTACATCCTTTTTGGTGCATGCAAAACCTCTCGCGACGAGGAGGAGCAGCAACGAGGGGAGGAAGCGACGAGCGTTCGACGGACGCCGGGGACACTTTTTTCGGGAGAGCGGAGGAAGAAGGACGGGACGGGCCGCGTTCGGGGTCTGCGCATCGGTCGTCTCGATTGCATCGTCATTTTCATCGTTTTCATCGTACTAATCGGAGAGACTTTGAGGACGACTTTGAGGACGACGGCGAGAGAAGAAGAGGTGCCGCCGTCGTCGTCTCGTCCGGAATGATGCTTTCCTCTGCGATGAACGCGAACGGACAAACTGGCCAACGCGCGCTCGTCGCGCTGGCGTTGCTGTTTACCGTGATTCTCTACGTTGGGAGGAGTTCTGGAAGGATCGAGTCGATGAGTGCTTTTAGATACGAAGCGGCGAAAGCGGTCGTGAAACCAGCGGATCGAACGAAATCGCACGTGTTGGTCACCGGTGGAGCCGGGTTTATAGGATCGCACGGCACGTTAAAATTAATAGAGGAAGGACACGTGGTGACGATCATTGATAATTTGAGTCGAGGGAATGAAGGCGCGTTGCGCGCGCTGAAACGAGAGATTTCGAGGCAAGGGAAATCGAAAAGATCGTTGAGAGTGATTCACGGGGATTTGGGGGATGTGAACGTGTTGAATGCGGCGTTCGACACGTCTCCGAAATTGGATAAGGTGATTCATTTCGCCGCGGTTGCGTATGTTGGAGAAAGCATGGCGGATCCGAACAAATATTACAAAAACGTGACGAGCAACACGGCCACGTTGTTACAAGCGATGGATAGATTTAATGTGAACGAACTGATTTATTCGAGCACGTGCGCGACATACGGGAATCCGGAAGTTTTGCCGATCACCGAGAAAACGCCGACGGTGCCGATTAATCCTTACGGGAAGTCGAAATTGTTTGCCGAGGAGGCGATTAGGGATTACGCGTTTGCAAATCCAGAGTTTAGAGCGGTGATTTTAAGGTATTTTAATGTTTTCGGATCCGATCCAAAAGGTCGATTGGGAGAATATCCGAGACCGGAGTTGAGGAAACACGGGAGGATTTCTGGCGCGTGCTTTGACGCGGCTTTAGGAAACATCGAACATTTATTGGTGATGGGGACGAATCACGCCACGAGAGACGGGACGTGCGTGAGAGATTTCATTCATGTGACGGATTTAATCGACGCGCATGTTTTAGCTATGGAGAAAGGAACGACAAATCCACCGAGTTTGTATAATATTGGAACGGGGAGAGGCGTGAGCGTGAAGGAGTTTGTGGAGGCGTGTAAAAAAGTGACGAAAATGCCGATTAAAATTGTGGAGCAGAAAGAAGCGAGACCAGGAGATTACGCCGAAGTGTACGCGAACGCGGATAAAATTGAGAAAGAATTGGGATGGAAAGCGAGGTATTTGGATATAGAGGAGAGTCTCGGGCACGCGTGGAAATGGAGGAAAAAGCATCGGAATGGGTATTAAGAAAGAAAATACATGCATAATAGTTATTGGAAAATTAGTACATGAGATTAAATCAAATTGTCGTGTTGTTTTAATAACAGTAATAATGATAGAGCGCATCATACACCGTGATCACGTGTGTATCTTCTTGCCATTAATTTCAACCTTACCTTTCTCCATTCCACCCATCGCCGCGAACTTTCTCGATGCATCCGAAATCCCTTCTTCTCTCTTTCTAAATTTTTCGCTCGCCACAGTTTCTCTCCAATACCCGGGCATCATCGTATCCACGCACTTCTTCGCCGCTCCCCACCGGTTTCTGGCCACCATCGCTTTTTCGTTCAACGGTTCATATCTCGCGTGATCTCTGATCGACGTACCTTGCATCTTCTTCCACATGCCTTCGGCTTCTTTCAAAACTTTATTCAAATACGCGCCCGCCGCCGCTCGATCGCACATGTCGTTCACCACAACCTCCTCCACGCACCTTCGGTGTTCCGCGTCCATCTCCAACTTACTCTCCACGTGACCTCCTTTCGACAATTTGCCCGCCGCGTGATGAAACGAATCTTTCCCAATCTTCGCTTTTTGCTCCCTCAAATGTTGTATTTGTCGGTCCGTCAAAAATCCTCCCTTGACAGCGTCCACGTTACAATCGTCCGAGCCAACTTGACTTCCACCCAACATCGCGTTCATTACTTTACGTTGAAAGGACGTCAAACTTTTGTCCATTTTACCTCTCTCTTCTGGTGACATCCCTCCCAATAAGGCCTCATCGACCGCTTTCGTGCTCTCGCCTTGTAAAATCGGCGCCGGCGGCGCGTAGACGATCTGCTTGCGTCGTTCGAACTCCTTCATGAGTTCTGCGTTTTCACTGCGCGCGTAGAGAGAAGAGATGATAAAACGTGAGTACATTTACGTACACGAGAGACAATTATCTACGTACCTGTTCCTGTAAAGCCAATTTTGCTCTTCCTCTCGGTCCGCCAAGTGCTTATACTTGGGCAGATCCTCTCTCGCCGTGCTCCCTGGATTATACTTTTCCAACAAAGCTTTATTCGAGGACCAATTTTCGTCGTAAATCGGTTTATTATTCACCGCGTCCCATCCGACGATTTTATCGTCTCCGTACGCGTCCTTCATCAGCGCTTCTCTTTCTTCCAGTTCCTTCGCGCGTCTGTTCTTTGGATTCATCATCTTCACGGATTCATTCATCACGGAGAATTTCGACTTTATCCCGGTCGTGAAATCGGGCACGCGAATGGCATTCGAGCGGTCGATCGCGAACGCGACAAAAGCGACGCACGTCGCCAAGAAGAAGAAGAAAAAAAGCGGCGGCGAAATCCGTGCGTGGCGGTAGTAGTGGCGACTCATCATCGCGTTTTGTTTTTCGTGCACCACCACCACCACCACCACACTTCTTCGAGCACAATAGCGTTTGTGTGTGTGTGTGTGTGTGTGTGCCGAAGATCTTCTTTTTTTTTAAAGGTTTTTTTGATTTTTTTTTTTGGATTTTTTTTTTCTTTTTTTTTTTTGGATCCTCCCGAGAAGACAAAATTCTTTTCTTTCTTCTTCTTCCTCTTCACAAAAAAAAAGAGCGCAACAAAAAAAGAGAGCGAAAAGAAGAAGCGCTTAATAGGAGTAATAAAGTGTCCACAGGGAGTGTGAGTGGTGTTTTCCGCCTACGCTCTCGAAAAAAAAGGAGACGACGACGACCCCAAAGCGGTCGAGAAGAAGCGTTTTGGAAGAAGAAGAAGCGTTCAATTCTTAGAGGAGAGATTGTGCAGATTATCGCGCTTCTTTGGTCCAAGGAAACGACGACTTCGGGATACCTACCTCCTCGAGAAGAAGAAGACTTTGCGAGAGAAGTCGTCGTATTTTTTTTTCTTGGAAAAAATGGGGAGTCAAAGAAACGCCTTCTTTTCTATCACATCATCATGGGAAATAGACAGAAAAGTCGTCGCACAAGAAAAAAAAACGTCATAAAAAATATCCGTTGGATGGAGAAAAGAATAGAGGAGTCAGAACGTAAGAAGGTTGGTAAGAAGAGACCGCGAATAGCAACGAAAGAAGAAGTTAAGGCCATGTGCACGAGGGGAAGATTAGACGAAAATGCACGAAAACCAATACAGGAGGCGGTCGATGCGTTTCGCGCGGAAGCAGAGAAACAAAAGATCGAGATTGGGGGACAAAAGATTTCTGCAAAGGATTTCGCGGGCATTATTAAAGCGCTTTGCGACGCTAAACTTATTCCGGAAGACGCCAAAGTTCTCGATTTTCCAACGAAACAAACGGGGGAAAGTATCGACGCGACTCCGTGGATAGACATTTTTGAAGGTGAAACAGATATCGCCACTGATATTCCGTTTAAAAATCGATTCGCGAACGGCACCACGTTAGTTTATGTCGTGGAATGCGAAAAAGAACCGCAAATCGAATACTTGATTTCCGGAAGGAAGAAGGGCGTCCCCAGAAAGACAGATGCTTATCACGTGGAGGAAGTAGACGGCGCGGGAAGTTGGTTGTGGTTTCCAAGCAAGAACTGTCACTTCCATAAAGGTGCGAAACGTACGATTATCTCACTCATATTTTTGAGCGAGGAAGAAGAAGAAGAAGAATAAGAAGAAGAAGAAGAGAAGAAGAAGAGAAGAAGAAGAAGAAGAAGAAGAAGAAGAAGAAGAAGAAGAAGAAGAAGAAGAACAAAGTTTCTCCTCGGATGAAAAGAGTGCACTAAGGAGGCTACTTGTATCTACCGAGACGACGGCGATGCGTTTTCTAATCCTCTCAGCGTCTCCCTGAAGACATTCACGTACTTTTCAGCGCTCGCATCTCCCTTCCACTCGTCTAAATCGCCATTTTCTCTAAAGATTTGGTCTTTCCTCGCGTCGAATTTGGTCTCTTCTCGAGAGAGATTGAGCGCGTGGAGACGAGCTTCGCGAACGCGTTGGGCTAACGAGGACGATTTTGAAGACGAGGATTTCATGAACTCATTCATGAGTTTCCTCGTTTGGACGTCGACGTCGTGGACCAAGTTGGCGGCTGTGATGACGCGGTCAGTGGCGGAGCGTTCTCTTTTGAGTTTGAGTAAATCGAGCTCGTCTTTACGTCGAGGCGTTTCGTCGGTAAGCCATCGATTGTACACGTCCTCGAGGAGGGATTCCGCGAATGCCGCGTATTCTTTTTCATGTTCTTCTTCACTCACACCGACATCGCGAGAAGGCGGCGTCACCGTTATATAATTCTTATCGAACGCTTCGTCGGCGTCGTACGTTCCTTTCCCGGGCGCGTCGAATACCGTCTTCAATCGCTCAAACGTCTCTCGCGGTACTTTCAACACGTCGTCGTCGTCTCTTCGACTATTTCTTAGCCAGCACTCTTTCTCGTCCACATCTACGTGCACGACTATAAACGCCGCTCGAAACTCTCTCGCGTATCTGTACGCCTCTCGTCGCATCGATTTATAGTGCATGGTGTCGTCCAAAATAACCATCTTCGCGTTCTTCTCTTCGTCCTCGTCGTCGTCCAAAGCCGCGCGCAACGCTTCGAAGCACGCCTTCCTCGCCCGTTTCCATCCTTCCGGGTCGAATTTTGTCTTCTTCGGTCGTCGCTTCTCCACTCCTTTCTTCATCGCTCGGTCGTCGTCGTCGTCGTACAAAAACTGTTCTCTTTCCGCGTCGTCGAATCGCACGACGGCGGTCGCGTTGGACATTCCGTTCGCGTTCATTCGGTCTCGCAGCGTCCGCGCGAGCCTTGTTTTCCCACTTCCCGGCAAACCGCACAAGGTCACGACGCACGGCGTTCTCGGTCTGCCGAGCGCGGCGTATTTCGGCGCGAGCGGGATGATCGCGCCGCGCAAAGCGGCATCCAGTTCCGCGACATCGAACGCACGATGATGATGATGACTCAAATCTCGTTCGTCTTCATCATCATCATCATCTCCTCTCGACTTTGACGACGACGACGACGTCTTTGCCGCCGCCGCCGCGGACTGGTCGTCGAGGTTTGTTGGCGGCCGCGTCGTCATTCATGCCATCATCATCGCGAGAGCGCGCGACGAAATGCGAGTGGTGGTTTTGTGTCGCGATCGATACTACTACTCTCTCTGTGGACTTCGAATTGGAAATGGACGTGTTCGAATTCCCGCAGAAAAATCGCGCTTTTATTAGGTGGCACACACCATATATCAATCGCGTATATCTCTTCCCGTTGTTGGTGTTGTTGTCATCTACTCTCGAGAAGACATTTCCTTCGCACTTGCCCAAAAAACAACTCCAAAAACGCTTTTAGTGCCGAAAAAGCAGCAGCGGCGGGGCGAAGAAGTCATCATCATCATCATCATCATGGCGCGAAGAGGTGGCAAGAAAACGCACCAATTGGAAGACCAATACGGCGGATTCTCTGACGCCAACGCGAACGACACCTTTCGTGGCGGCAGCGGCTTTGGCGGCGGCGGGTTTAAAGGCGGCGGCTTTGGCGGCGGCGGGAAAGGAGGACCGACGCTGAAGTACGAGCGCGTGGTACCGAAGTTTCTGCGCCACCACGCGGATTTGCTCGTCGGGAATGCGCTCGAAAAAGGAAGAGAAGACCAAAACGAAGTGGTGGTCGACGAGGACGAAGAAACGCGACGAGGCGTGGGACACGCCGCGGCGGCGACGACGACGAATACCAACGCGGAAGAATCGAGAGAAGAAGAATGCCTGAAACTCAAAGGGGTTGGAAATAGGTGTTTCCAAAACGGGGAGTACGAACGGGCCGTGGATATGTTTACGAAGTGCATCGCGGCGCAAGGGTCGGTCGCGTCGTCGGAGGATAACTCGCACATATATTACTCCAATCGCTCGGCGGCATACGTGAAGTTAGGACAGTTTGAATTGGCGAAAAGAGACGCGCTGGAGAGCATAGAAAGATCTCGAGGCGAGTGGGCGAAAGGGTGGGTGAGACTCGCGGTTGCGAGCGTAGCGTTGGACGATTTGACTACGCACGCGAAAGCGTACGAGAGAGCGTTCAAGTTGGAACCACACAATGAAGATTTGAAGGAAAAAATGCACAAGGCGAAAGAGAAGGAACGAGAGGCGATGGAAATGGGGTTGTTTAAGTTCAAAAGTAGGAAGGACGGGACAAACGCGGAGACGTCGGCGGCAAAATCGGAAGGCGCCAAAAAAGAAAGCAAGGAGATTAGCGGAGGCAAGCGAAAGAATAGAATCGACGGTAACGCGAAGGAAAAGAAGAGGTGCAAGAAAACGAACGAAGGTGGCGGCATTTTGAGCTTCGATGAAGAAGAGGAGGAAAGAGAGGAGGAACGGTAGATAATGAATACTCTAGGAAAAATATCGGTAGTCGTAGTGGTAGTTTAGTGGTATAATCAGATATATTGTCTACGAGTAGACTCTTTTTGTCTCTTTAGGTTAGGGTTTTGTAAAAATATCTTTGTAAAAATATCTTCATCCTCTTCTTTAATTTGATGTAATCGCGACGGACGACGACGACGACGACGACGACGACGAGAAGCAAAAGAAGAAGAAGAAGAAGAAGAAGAAGAAGAAGAAGAAGAAGAAGAAGCAGAAGATGGATCCCACCGCGGAAGAAGAGTTTACGCCGAAATTACACGCGAATCAGAGCACACAGGATCCTAATTGGGTCGAACCGAGAAACGCATACGAACCTCCTCGGTCGAAAACGGGTGCGAAGAGGTTAGGCGTGAAATTCAAACATTTCGATAAGAATAAGAACTTGGTCTTTGAATTGCGCGCTGAGAGAGACGTGCCAGAGTCATTTAAAGAGGAATTCAAATTCAATACGATTGCTTACGACGAGGACTTTTGCGGCGATATTATTTTAGACGTAAAGAACGATTTCAAAATTAAAGGCGGCATGAAAGTGTCGATGAAGTGTGACGAGTTCGGGCGCTGGGAGACCGGTACAGGCTACGATCGTCGAGATCACAGGAAGAGAAGGACGAGTTATTCGAGAGAATTGTATCTCCTGTCGGATGACCAAAATCGAACGTTTCGTCAAGGAGAGACAGTAGTTTTACCGTTTAAATTTGGCGGTATAATTGATGCGCCGAGCTTTTATTACCGTTCACCCGATGGGAAGGACACATGTTACGTCAAATGGGAATTCAGGGTGCATCTAGATTTAGATCATGGAAGTAAGTTGAAGAATGCTTTTGGACGAGACGTGGATTTTAAGTGCGATTGTAATCACGTCGGAAAGTACTTGTCCGTCTCCGATCCTGTCAACACGCACTTGGGAGTGCCAACGGATAAAAATATATCCATGTCTATTCCTTCTTTCATGTGTTGCTGTTCCAGTGGCGACCTCGAAGGACGCGTATGGCTCGAGCGCGACCATTTCTCCATCGAAGATGACGTCAAGAAAAACAAAGCTTTACGCTCGGCATTGAAAATGCAATTAAAAAACAGCAGTAAAAAGAAAGAAATTCAAAACGCGAGATACGAAATTCGCCGCTCGATTTCCATCGGCAGTCACTGCTTAAGTGACCGCGTCGTTTCCGGCGGCTACTTCCCGCAATCCAATCTCACGCCAAAGATGACAAACTTTGAAAACTTCAATTTTCAAGTGTCATTGAATGAGCATGGATTGGGTTTGGCGACTCAAGCGACCAGTCCTCACACGAATTATGGCAGACTCGAATGGAAACTCGTTATTATATTTAAAGTCAGTTACGCCGCCGACCCGAAAATTGTTTTTCCAATAACTTTGTGCCCTCGATTCATCGCGTGAGCGCGCGCGAGTATAAGAGAGAAAGAGAGGGAGAGAGACAAAGACAAAGAGTTTGAGAGTGAGCGAGAGAGGGGAAGAGAGAAGAATCAAGCAAAGAGTCAAACGCGAGTTCAGTAGTAATTAGTAGTAGTAGTTTTTTGTATAGAAGCGTTAAAGAGTGTATTTTAGGGGAAGTCATCATCATCATCATCTCTTAGTCTAAACCGCCTAATGGAGTAGTGTGCGTCGTGTGCGCACCCTCCTCACCTAACATTTTCAACTGCCTCGCTTTTTCTTTCGTTTCCAAACGGTTCTTCATCGCTTCCACTTTTTTCGCCTGTTCTCGCGCGCGTTTCTCTGCCAACATTTTGTTCAATCTTGGCACTTTGTACACGTCCTCCAAGTTTGTAATAACTGGCGTGTCCGGATTTTCGCGAGCAAACTTTTCATCGGGATCCTCTTCTTCCTCAGAGGAGGAATCAAAACCGAAATCGTTCTTGTCGACGGAGATGTAATCGGATCTGGCGATATCGAGCCAGTCCCGGGCAAGATCCCTCGGCGGCGGCGCGATGTTGCCGGCTCCGAATTTAGCAAACTCTTCTTGTGCTGTTTCTTCTCCATCAATCGTCTTGGCCGATGTTGAAGATATTTCTGTTGGTGGCGGTGCATCGCTCAATTGACCAGCATCTTTCACGCGCATCGAATATGGCGATTTTCCTAGCAAAACGGTAGGCGCGTTCAACCCGTTTTTCTTCTCGAAAACGTTGACGACGTAAAAGCCCGCTTTTAACGGCGTGTATCGAACTTCGTAGCTTCCACGACCAGTATCATTCACTCGTATCGGTTTTGCCAACTGAATTTCGTTTCCGCTGGCATCGGTAATGCGCACGAAAATCCGTACTTGATTCTCCAACGGCGACGCGCACAGATTTTCGTTCGAATCTCGGCACTCGACGAAGAACGAAGATTCTTCGAAACATTTCGACAATTTCAAACCGTCGCCTCGAATCTTACATTTGTGTGCGTTCGCTTGCCCAGGGGCTACGGTCAGGTTTGCATAAGGTGAGTTTGCGACGTGTTCATCGTCGCCGATGGAAATATCGCACGTGTACGTTCCAGCAACGGTGCACGAGTAGCTGATTGAATACGTCCCGTCATCGTTATCGGTAACGATGCCGTATTCGACTACTTTTTCATCTTGATGGTCTTCATGGTCTTCTTCTTGTAGCGTCAACACCACGCGAAAAATGTCCCCTCCGGATAACCTTTTATTGTTCAGTTCGTCTCTCGCCTCGATACCAAAGGTGGCATTGGTACCGGCCACGGCGGATACGATGCCATTACCGAAGACTTTCGTATTCTTAGGACATGCGGTCGATTGCACCCACGAATCATCTTTCCACTCGCCTCTGAAAACAGTTCCATCGCTAAATTGACACGCACCGTACCCGTTTTTCTTATCGCCTTTCCACTCGCCTCTGTATTTCGATCCGTCTCCTTTGTTCGTAAACGCGCCGCGACCGGATCTAACGCCACTTTCAAATTCGCCTTCGTAGATGCTCCCATCGCTATATAAACGCTTTCCATAGCCACTCGGAACACTCTCTTTAAACATGCCGACGTATTTCTCGTTTGTCTTCAAATATTTTGCCGTGCCTTTCCCTTCTTCGCGATCCTCTTTCCACGCGCCGTCATATTCGTATTCGTTTGGAATGAACATGATACCTTTCCCGTGTCGCATGTCGTCCTTCCAACTCCCTTCGTACTCTCCTGCGCCATTATCGTAGCTACACTTCCCTTTTCCGTCTCGTTTATCCAATTTCCAATCGCCATCGTATTTGTAATACCCTCGCGCGAAGAAAACCCCCTTCCCATGCCTCAAGTCCCCTTCGGTGAATGAGCCGACATATTCGATTGTCCCATCTTTCGTTGAATACGTCCCGTGTTTCCTAAATCCGTTCAAAAACGAACCTTGAAATGTAGCTTCTTCTTTACCGTCTTTAATATGTACCATTATCCCTTCACCTTCCGGGATATCGTCGAACCATTCGCCTTCGTAGGTATCACCGGTCGTTGATCGCCATTCGTGCTTCCCCCATCCCCATCGATGATCGTTCTTCCACTCGCCTTCGTACACGTCCCCATTCGCGTACGTACATTTTCCATACCCACACGTCTTATCCTCAACCCAGTCCCCGGTATAGGTCATCCCGCTCGTAAACGTCATCGTCCCAAAGCCGTGCCTTTTATCCTCCGACCAGTTTCCGTCGTACACGTCGCCGTTGGAACACTGATGAATCCCTTTCCCGTGTCGAATCTGATCGACCGTTTCGCCTTTATACACGTCCCCATTGGTATATTTCAATTCATTTTCCGGAATGTATTGCGCCGGTGCATCCGTCGGCTGCCATTGAGGCGGTAAACTCACCACGTCTTCCATCGCGACGCCTTGCTTTTCCAGCTCTTTCACGTGCTTCTCGTCCGTTTCGTCGAACTCGCCAAACACCACGCCTTTCCCTCTCTCGTCGATTTCCTCCTCCTTCATTTCCGTCTTCAATCTTTCCGGGCGAAACTTTGCCGCCATCGCGAGTTCTCTCGCTTCTTCGAACCGTTTTTGAATCGCTCTCGTTTTCATGGAATCCAGCGCGCGTTGTCGCTCTCGTCGCGTCGTCTCCGTTTCCAATCTCTCGATTTCTCGTCGCAGCTCGTCTTCCGTCACGAAACTTTCCAATGATGTCGTTTTTTTCGCGTCGTCGAAATCGTCGTCATCGTCGAAGTCCTCTTTCTTCTTCTTCTTCTTCGCCTCCTCCTCCTTCTCGTCGGCGCTACCGTTTCCTCTTCCTCCTCTCGCGTCGATCTCCGTCAGCACCGCCATCGTTCTCGTCGTCTTCGGGAACGTGTTGAAGTCAAAGAAAGAAATGGCATGTCATATCTCTTGTAAAAAAGGAAGCGTTACGCGAGTTAGTATTTGTTTTTTTGAAACACGTGTTTAGGGTTTTTTTATACAAGTATACAAAATTTTTGAAAATCTCTCTTTCTCCTTTGGATTGGATTTCATCGGCGACTTCCTCATTCGTTCGTTCGTTCGTTCGTTCTGTGTCCGGACTTTGACTCTTTCGGGGTCCGCAACAACAAAACGAAAACAACGAGAAAGAGGAGGAAGAGACGACTGCATCGTCGTCGATTTTGAAATCGATGATGTCGGACGGGAACCACCACCACGCTCTCTGTCGCGTGCACACGTCTTGCCAAAGACCGGAGTGCGAATTCCGTCGCCTCCCGTGGGAGCTGAGCGCGCAAGTGGAGGCGCAGCGACGATGCGCGAAAAAGAGGAAGGAAGAAAACCGAAAGAACGATGTTTGCGGCGCGGAGCGCGACCCCCGCGACGAGGGAAAAGACGATGAGAATAAAGAGAAAGATTTTGAGTCGGACGATGATGTCGAGGACTTGATAAACGAGTGCATAAACGAACAAAAAGAGAAAGAACAGGCGATACAGGAGTCGTTTAAAAAAGACGTGACGAACGCGATACAGATGGAATTAGGAGCCGTAGTAGATCCCAAAACCGGACGGATTTTGGAAAGAATTGAACGCGTGCAAATGAAAGCGAATCAACTCACGGCGCTGCGCGGGCGTCGACTGAACCAGATGCGAAAGGTAAGGGAGAAGGCCGCACAGAGGGAACAGATGATGAGACAACAGCAGCAGCAGCAACAGCAACAGCAACAACATAATAATAATAATAATAATAATAACAATAACAACAACAGCACGGATGGCGATTCGGGTAACGCCCAAGAGTCTATGAATGAATTCTTAGTAAATTTGA
>MDSZ01123134.1_pt1 | contig 12385 bp, 9 predicted proteins | sample 811201 | NCBI WGS metagenome assembly MDSZ01 (sample SAMN05326647, study PRJNA326480) | marine metagenome | isolation source: seawater | place: Indian Ocean: North | collected 2010
TAAATATCACAAAATAAACACACAAGCACTTCTTGATTTAGGATGTAGTTGGGAGCCCAATGTCGATTCAAGAGGTGCTGATTTTGGAGGATCTCTCTTCAACAGGACCAGCGATCCAGACCATTACAAAATCGTATCTGAAAATTTTGTTTCTTTAATGGACGCAGGTCTTTTTGAACGCAAAGTAATGCAGCAATACTACGAAATTCGTTCCGACGGCGGGAGATTTCTTCCCGATAGATATGTCGAAGGAGAGTGCCCAAATTGTGGAGCTGACGGAGCCCGTGGCGATCAATGCGATGAATGTGGTGTAACATATGAATCTCATGAACTAATCAATCCTCGATCTAAAATGAATCCCGATGCAAGTATTGAGATACGTGATACTGAACACTTCTTCTATAGATTAGACCTATTCCAGGACGCCCTGGAAAAGCATGCTGCTAGTAGACAAGAGGTCTGGAAGCCAAACGTCCGTGCAATGACAAAACAATGGCTAGACATGGGTCTAAGGCCAAGGGCTGTCACCAGAGATTTAGATTGGGGAATACCATTGCCTCTCGAGGGAGAAGAATGGGCTGGCAAATGCATCTATGTTTGGTTCGAGGCCGTACAGGGGTACTATTCTTGCGCTAAACTTTGGGCCGATCGATTTGCAGATTCTGGTGATTGGGAAAAATGGTGGACGGTATCAGAAGACGGAACAAAACCCAGGCATTTGTATTTCCTTGGTAAGGACAATATTCCGTTCCACACTGTTATTTGGCCTGCATTGATAATGGGGTTAAACCATGCAAACCAAGGATTGGATGATTCCGTAGTTCCTAAATTACCTGGCCCTGGAGAATTACATTTGGAAGATAATGTTCCGGCAATGGAATATCTAATGTTAGCGGGAGGCCAGTTCTCTAAATCTAGAAAACATGCAGTTTGGCTACCATCTTTCTTAGAAAGGTTTGATCCGGACACATTGCGATATTACCTTTCAATAAATATGCCTGAAAATCACGATACTGATTTCAATTGGCCTGATTTTGTTGAGAAGATAAATTCTGAGTTAATTGCTGCCTATGGCAATTTTGTCCACCGCGTATTGACTTTGGGACAGAGATTACCTGAGCACCGAGATTTGAGCACATTTGAGAATCTCGAATTTTGCAAGGAAGAGATGGCGAAGTTAGAAAGAATCCATGCAAGTGTAACTTCTAGCCTAGAAAGACATCGCTACAAAGAAGCATTACGTAGTGTAATGTCTGCTGCCCAACTAGGGAATCAAATGTTACAAGCAGCAACTCCATGGAAATTTTTGAAGGATCTAGATGGAAATGGTTCCAACGAATCCATGGCCAAATTGGCATTCGGCTGGAGAGTTTCGAGATTCCTTTCTATTCTAACACAACCATTCCTTCCATTTAGCGCCCAAAGACTTTGGACATCTCTAGGAGAATCCGGGGATGTTTCATTAACAAATTGGGATTCTGCAATTGATTGGTCTGAACCTTTCAAATGGAGTGATGAAGAAGCTAAGCCGCTGTTCCAGCGTTTAGATTTAGATGAAATTCTCGCTCAGGAAAAAATGCTAGCAGACGGAGAGAATTCCTCGACAAATGATCCAACACATGCAGTTAAGGGTGGCAAGAAGAAAACTAAGGAAGTGAAGAAAATGCCAGAAGGTACGACATATCTAGATTTTGAAACATTTATGGAAGTTGAGCTTAGAGTAGGTAGAATTACAGCAGTAGAAGATCATGAAAATGCTGACAAATTGTTTGTAGTTTCCCTTGATGATGGTTCAGATAATGGCCGTACTATTTGTGCTGGTCTAAAAGAATATTACACTGCGGAAGAAATGATTGGAAAGTCTGTTGTATTTGTTGCAAATCTCAAACCTCGTAAACTAAGAGGTATAATGAGCGAAGGGATGATGTTGGCTGCAGATGATGGAAATGGCGGAGTGAGACTAATCACTGTAGACGGCGAAATAGCGACAGGTTCACAAGTTAGATAGTCAAAGTCGATTCCTTACTTCATCCATAATTTTTCTAGATAGTATCCTTGATTCTTCATGAATTTTTGGTGCGGCTTCACGTATTGCTATTGCAGATTCTTCTGACAATCCGGAGAGATTGATATCGACATTAAACAATGCACCTTTACATGCCGCACTTGCTAAAAGCCCTGCTACTCCTACATCTGAGACGGCATTAGCATTACCTTTCATTGCTAATTCGGGTAATAGTTGAAGTAACTGTAGTGACAATTCAGCAGTCTCAAATGGAACTTCTGTAGCTTTCAGGGTTGCCAATTTTATTGCAGCCTTTCGCTGAGATTTATCTTCTTCTGTATCTTTAGGCAATTTGTATGACGACATTACCTCGTCGAAAGCATCACTATCTTCATCTGCTAAAACTCCAGATCTGGTCATAATCTTGACAGCCAATAGCATAGCCTTCTCAGATATTTCCCATCCATCTTTCCATTTCTCTTTCCCTAATGTCAAATCTGCAACCATAACTGTCAATGCTGACGCTTGTCCTAAAGCAATAGCAGCAGCTGTACCTCCCCCGGGAGTTGGTGACGATGATGCTAATGCTGCCTGAAATTCTCTAACTGTCATTTCCATCCACGGTGTTTTCATTATTCCACTCTCCTCTCTAATGCCCATTCAATTATGCGTTCATGCGGGTCAAACTCAGATAGATAATCTAAACCAAGGCCTTCAATAGCTGCATTAACTAGTTCAATTTCATCAACGCACCCATCCGCTGCATACCACTTTCCAGATTCAACCATTGCAGACAACGGAACTAAGCCTACCAATTCAGAGCCACAAGTTTCTACGCCATGATCGTTTACAATTGACTTTACTGCTTCAAACGCTATATGCATAGGAGTAATTGAAACATCTCGCAAATTCATTGAAACTTGTGAAATACCATGTGTCTCTAATGGTAAACCCATTCCTTGAACCATTGGAAGCATGCCCGGTATTCTTGTTTTGCGTCCATCATCTTGCTTTAACAACCTGCCAGTACTTCTTACAAGAGAGCCAGCAATTCGTGATGCCTTAGCATCGGTCTCTTTGACGTTAACATTGTACGCGACAAGGATTTTACGAGCACCGATTACAACTGCACCGAATTTTGAAACGTCTTCATTCCAAGTTTTGGGTCCAAAATCAGGGAGAAATGGTCCTCCGTTGTCTAAACGCTCTCTCAATCCTTCATACTGTCCCTTTCGTAAATCCGATAACAATTCTCTTTCCGGAGAAGTAGCAGCCGAACCGTACAAGAATGTAGGCAATTGCAACTCTTTCGATACTTTTTGTGCTAGTTCACGTGCCAACTCAGCACACTCTTCCATTGTTATACCTTTGAGTGGAACAAATGGACAGACATCTACTGCTCCAATTCTTGGATGTTCGCCTTCATGATTTTTCATGTCAATGTTTTCGTAGGCGGCCTTGATAACTTCAAATGCCGCCAATGAAACTGCACTTGGATCTCCTGCTATTGTGAGTACTGTGCGGTTGTAGTCTTTGTCGGGTTCAACTCCCAAAACTCTAGCTCCGTCGATGCCTCTTCCAGCATCTGCTATTGCATCGATTACTATCTGGTCTCTTCCCTCGGAGAAGTTAGGGACACATTCGACAATACAATCCGCCATATTCTAATTGCTAAAATAGACAACTGATGAACATTACCACAGGATTAACCATATAATGCATCAGGAGAAGAAGAAATTCCATTGGTTTCTCTCTTCTTCTTTATTCGTTCAACTGCTAATTGAACATCTTCCTGTTTAACTTTTGAGCGACCATCTCTAATTGCTATCATTCCTGATTCAACTGCAGTCGCTTTGAGTTCAGCTCCGCTAAATCCTTCGGTCTGTTCAACTACTCTAGAAATGTTGATTCTAGTTGTCGACATTTTATCAAAGTGAATCGATAAGATTGTCTTACGGCCGGATTCATCTGGCAAAGGTATCTCGATTACACGATCAAACCTACCTGGGCGTAGAAGTGCATCATCTAGTATGTCTGGACGATTAGTTGCTGCAATGATTTTTACATCTTCCAATGCATCGAAACCATCCAACTCTGCCAATAACTGCATGAGAGTTCTTTGAACTTCACGGTCACCACTAGTAGCCGAATCCAAGCGCTTGGCTCCTATTGCATCAATTTCATCTAAGAAAATAATCGAGGGGGATTTATCCTTGGCCAGAGAAAATAATTCTCGAACCATTCGCCCTCCCTCTCCAATATATTTCTGTGCAAGTTCTGAACCAACCATGCGTATGAATGATGCGTTTGTTTGGCTAGCAACCGCCTTCGCAAGCATTGTTTTTCCACAGCCAGGGGGTCCAACTAAGAGGATGCCTTTTGGAGGTTGTATTCCGACTTTCCTAAATAATTCAGGCTTTTCAAGAGGGAGTTCTATTGCCTCCCTTACCTGTAGAATTTGTTCATCAAGTCCACCTACTGAGTCATAAGAAATGTCAGGAGCTTCTATCATTTCGGCACCAGAAACCATAGGATCCCATGCATCATGGAGAACTTCAATCACTGACAAAGTGTCTTGGTTTAGTGCAACCCTAGTTCCTGGGCGCAATTTTTCTTTACTCAATCTTTGATTGATCGAGACTTGAAAAACAGTACCGTTAGATGATCTTACAATTGCTCTTTCGTCGTCTAATACATCTTGTAAATGACCAACGATTAGCGGTGGGTTCTTTAGAATTCTAACCTCTTCGTCTAAGCGACTTGCTCTTTTTTTGATATTGGCCATTTCGTTTTCCAATTGTATGCGTTCCGAAATTAATCGCTGAGCCTCATCTTTCAACCGAATGTAATCTTGCTCCAGATTTTTGAGATCTGTATCATCTTTGGTAAGATGTGCATTTGAGCCCGTATCAACCTCAGTGCCCATATGTCTCCCTGTCGGGTGTACTTATTCAAGTATGCGCGTATATTGTTTCCCTAGTCGCAATTACGAAGCCTTGAAGAATTACCGATTAGAGCACGATTCGGGTGAGCCGATGGCAGACTGTGAACTGTGTGGTGCAATGAAAGTTGGAACTAGAACTGTAATCATGGGTAAAGCAGAAGTTCAAGCCTGTAAGAGATGCTCAGACAAAATGGGCTTGGCCGAAAAGAAGATTGCCCCTGGATTGGCAAAAATGCAGAGTAACTCCAAAGCCACTTCAGGAGGATATGGTGGCATTGGCAGGAAAGGAAAAGACATCATGCTCCGTGGTGAAAAGGAATTAGCATCAGATTTTTCCAAACGAGTAATTCAAGCCCGCAATAGTCGCGGTTGGGATAAGCGAGAATTAGCAAGAAGAATGGCTGAAAAAATCAACATCATAAATAATGTCGAGTCTGGAAAAAGACCAACTGATGCGGTAATACGCAAATTGGAAAGAACCCTTGACATCGTATTAATGGTCGAAGCTTCACCTGATGAAAATCGACATGTAAACACAGGACAAGCAAGAGGGTTAACCCTTGGAGATTTCTTGTTAGGTGGAAAGGAATGAGTTCTAACAACAATATTCCTGTGCATGCAATTTGGCTTGCTCAAGATGATCCAAAGAAAAACACTGCAGTGAGATTATCAAAGCGTGGAGATCTACATTTGCACGAGAAATTCAACAGATTACCACGGCGGGGAATAATTCTCGAACCATTGTGTGGCAAAGTATTGGGCCCTGAAGATCATTCATTGTTGACCGAAGATAGAGGAGCCTTGGTAGGATTAGATTGTTCTTGGGCCCAAATCGAAGAATCGGTTTCTCAAGTGATGCAAAGGACTAACCTAATTGGAAGAATGCTACCACTACTACTCGCAGCCAACCCGGTAAATTGGGGTAAGCCCAGTAAGATGACTACTGCTGAAGCCTTAGCGGCTTCTTTGTATCTTGTAGGGAGAGAAGAACAAGCAAGGCAATTACTATCTGCGTTTAGATGGGGAGAGCAATTTTTCATTTTGAATAAGGAACCATTAGAGGCATATAGAGAAGCAAAATCCTCGGCAGAACTAGTTGATTTGCAGTTTGAATTTTTTGATATTCCAAGGTCAGAAATAGACTAAAGTGAGGAGATTATATGGTTAAGCGCCCGATTCATAGAATGGATGGCGAAAGTACGCGTATAGAAATGGATGATTTAGCCGATGAAGTTGTTGTCACTATCAGCAACAACAAACAAACCGTTGTCAAATTGTTAGCAACTCCGATGGATTTGGAAGACTTAGCTTACGGGCATGTGATGTGTGAAGGGCGAGGTGAAATCGAATCTATAATTGTAGAAGGGTTTGATGTAATTGTATCGGGAGAAATTACCCCGCGCCCAACTGAAGATCTACTCACTGCAGCTTGTGGCGCTTGTACCGTAGGAGACATCGAGCAACCCATGGGCAATGTTGGCAGAACTCAGCATCTGAGAGGTGACATAAAACTAATGATGAATTCAATGAAAAATAGTCAGCCACTATTCAATACGACCGGCGGTGTACATGGAGCCTCGATTTTTGACGAATCTGGCAAAATTCTAGTTACAAGGGAAGATATTGGTAGACATAATGCATTTGACAAAGCAGTCGGAGCCGCCATAAGAAAAGAAATCTCACCAAAAATAATTGGATTATCTGGCCGATGTGGATATGAGTTAGTTGCAAAAGGAGTAAGATCTGGAATTGAAATAATCATCTGTGTCGGTGCAATAAGCTCCGCTGCAGAGACCTTGGCCAGGGCAACTGGAATGACCTTGGTAGGTTTTGCAACACGAGAAAGACCGGCAGTTATTGGAGATTTGAGCCGCATCATTGACAAGCCCTCGTCGACCGCCTGATGTTATGTCAGGCAGGAAGGATGTGTCAGCGATAACTCCGCCTGACTCAAATCAGTTGAAACTGCGTTCTAGAAAATCGATTGCTGCGGGAATACCTGCGGCTACTTCGTCAATGGTCCATGGGATCAAAAAAATGGGTGTTACAAAAACAATCAAGACGCTGACAACTGTTAATCAGCCTACTGGTTTTGATTGCCCAGGTTGTGCATGGCCAGATCCTAAACACGCCACTACATTCGAATTCTGTGAAAATGGTGCAAAAGCAGTAGCAGATGAAGCAATGAAAGGCAATGTAAATCCTAATTTTTTCTCAAAATACACAGTTCAAGAACTGTCCGCAAAAAGTGATTATTGGCTAAACAAGCAAGGTAGAATTACAGACCCTATGATACTTAGGAAAGGAGAGGACAAGTATTCTCCAATTTCTTGGTCGGATGCTTTTGAAATGATTGCAAACGGGATAAATGAAAGTGGAGATCCTAATCGTTCAGTATTCTACACCTCAGGAAGAACCTCAAACGAAGCCGCGTTCTTGTATCAGTTATTTGTCCGAAGTTTAGGTACAAATAACATGCCAGATTGCTCAAACATGTGTCATGAATCAAGTGGAACGGGTCTTGGTGAATCCATAGGAATTGGCAAAGGAACTGTATTGTTAGAAGATTTCGACCATGCTGAATGTATACTAGTAATCGGTCAAAACCCTGGAACTAACCATCCGCGAATGCTTACTGCGCTGAGAGATGCAAAAAGAAATGGTGCAAAAATCATTCATGTGAATCCTTTACCAGAAACAGGATTAGTTAGATTCAAGCATCCGCAAGATTACATGAAATTGTCATTTGGAAGCGAGCAATTAGCAGATCTCCATTTACAAGTTAAAATTGGAGGAGATGCTGCACTACTTCATGGTTTGATGAAAGTTCAATTCGAATTAGACGCATTAGATCACGAATTCATCAACGAGAAAACCGTTGGTTTTTCTAATCTAAGGTCAATGGTAGAATCAACAGATTGGAATCAAATCGAGACAGACACTGGACTAAATCGATTTCAAATCGAAACCGCTGGTAGAATGTTAGCTCAATCTAATGCGACGATAGCATGTTGGGCAATGGGGCTAACTCAACATAGAAATGGTGTTGCTGTAATTCAAGAAGTTTCTAACCTGATATTAATGGGCGGACATATTGGAAGAAAAGGTGCAGGACTTTGTCCTGTACGAGGCCATTCTAATGTGCAAGGCGACAGAACCGTTGGGATTTGGGAAAGGCCGAGTGAAGCCTTCCTAGACCGCTTAGATGCTGCATGTGGAATAAGTAGCCCGAGAGAGCATGGAGTTGATGTCGTTCAGGCGATTAAGCAAATGAGAGATGGTAATGTCGACGTGTTTTTCTGCATGGGTGGTAATTTTATTTCTGCAACTCCGGACACATTAGCGACTGCTGAAGGTTTGAATAATGTCAAACTAACCGTCCAAGTTTCAACCAAATTGAATAGATCTCATCTTGTTACAGGTGAAACTGCATTGATCCTTCCTTGCTTAGGTCGAACCGAAATTGATCTCCAAAATGGGAAAGAGCAATTCGTTACTGTTGAAAATTCAATGGGAATAGTACATACCTCGCAGGGAGGACTTAGTCCAGCAAGCAAGAATTTACGAAGTGAACCATGGATAGTTTCTTCTCTTGCTACAAAGACCTTAGACGATTCAAGAGATTGGATGGATCTATGCAATGACTATGACAAAGTCAGAGATTTGATGGCAAATGCACTTTATGGATTTGAAAATTATAATGAAAGAGTTCGATCAGAAAACGGATTCGCTCTACCCAATCCGCCAAGGGATAATCGAGAATTCAACACTCCGGACAGTAAAGCGCATTTTATCTCTCACGAATTACCAAATGTAGCAATAGATGGGGACAAATATGTGATGATGACAATCAGATCTCACGACCAATATAACACAACGATATATGATTTGCATGATAGATATCGAGGCATTCATGGAAACCGCAGAATAATTTTGATGAATGCAAATGACATGGTAGAGAGGGGTTGGAAAACGCGTCACATCGTAGATATTGTTTCACATTTTGAAGGCGAAACAAGAAGAAGTGAGGGGTGGCAAGTAGTCGCATACGACATACCAAAAGGCAACATTGCTACTTACTTCCCCGAATCAAACGTACTCGTGCCACTTAATTCTACAGCCCATAGGTCAAATACACCTACTTCTAAGTGGATAGTATGTAGCCTCCTCGAACCCGGACAAGCGAGTTCAGAGGAGGAGTGATTGTGTCAAAAGGTTACATCGAGTTCTTCTCATCTAACCCTCGCTATCGAAGGTTATGGGCAGCCAGCGTAATTTCTCTGTTAGGAGAATGGTTCAATACAATCGCCTTATTTTTACTAATCCTACACTACTCAGGGTCGGAATTTCTATTGGGAATATTATTTGCTGTCAGAATGTTATTGTTTGGAATCTCTCAACCCATCAATGGACTCTTGGCTGATAGATTTAATCGTAAAAGCCTAATGTTCTGGTCTAACATTCTTCAGATTGGCTTAGCATTAGTGTTCTTATTTGTAGATGGAGAAGAAGATATGTGGTGGCTAATTGCAGTCTCCGGAGTGATGATGTTACTACACGGGGTGTATGTGACAGCAGAAAGAGCTGCTGTGCCAAATATCGTCGATGATGAGGACCTGATTACAGCAAATGCAATCAGTAGCGCATCATGGTCCACAGCTCTCTGTCTTGGGGCGATGTTAGGGGGTATCGTAGTAAGCCAGTGGGGTACGGATGCGGCTTTCATTATCGATTCGTTCACATTTTTGCTATCAGCATTACTTCTAATTCCACTAAAAATCGATCAAAAAGTGGACGAGAGTATGAAAGGGCCATTATTTAGTACAGCGTTCAAGAATATTAAGATTGGATGGAATCGCATCTATGAAGATAAGGCCTTGCTCCGAATTATATTTGCAAAATCATCATGGAATATTGGAGGTGCGGGATTAGCGGGAGTATTCTTAGTTCTAGCAGGGGCAGACATCACTGGATATGGAGCAGCATTTGGCTTTGGATTATTTTTCTTTGCAAGAGGCATTGGTACTGGAATAGGTCCGCTAATAGTACGATCTATTTTCAAGGACAAGAATAAGTGGCCTTCGTTAATTGGTATTTTAGTAGCTTTCAGCGGATTTTTCTACCTTATTGTTGGTCTAACTCTCGACATATTGTTACCTCTTACAGTAATTTTGATCATTATTTCACACGCAGCAAGTGGTGGGAACTGGGTACTTTCAACAGTGCTTACACAAAGCTGGGTTGAGGATGAAGTACGAGGACGCGTGTTTTCAATGGACATGTTGATTCTAGGAACTTCTGCAGCGCTATCTACCACTACTGCTGGTTATCTAGTTGAATATCATGATTTGAGTTTGAAGACTGGTTTCATATCTTTCTCTATTGTATTGATAATCAGCGGAATAATCTTTGCCTTGTGGAGGCCAGAGAATCAACCACAAATATCGTGAGTGCAAACTGGAGGGGTCCAATACAATTTGTCGCTCTTGACAAAAGTGTCTAGTTGCAACGTACTACCGTCTCCTTCCACAATTGTGACAATTGAAGATGTTGAGGCTGGAAGATAATCCCATCCAGTAGATAAGAGCGACAATCTAAGTGTATTACCTGAAGCTATCTCAGCATCGAGGGCGAAGAATTCCATCCTCGCAGTGATTGTTTCAATCATTGGTGACCATGGAGAGGAAACCTCGTCTCCTCCTTCATGATATCTTAGATCCATTATTGCATGACCGATGTGGATACAATCATTACCATTGCAATCCTCTAGTAATGCATACAATTGCCCACCTACTGTCGACGTTCTTACTTCAACATGCAGTCTTGGGAGGCCTTGCAGATACATGTCTTCTGTCAATGGCGCAGTTTCATAGACAGGTCCAGAATTGCCATCAGGTAATACGGTAGTCCCTCCTGAAATCAAACTAAGATCACTACCTAGTGTGAAAATCACTTCATCGGTATCATCTGCAGGGTATCTATCCTCGATTCTCCATGAACCTTGGTTTGATTGGATTTCTATATGCAGGCCAGGCTGCCTTCCTTCGTCCTTAAGGTACCAATCAAACCATTCGTGCAGATCTTGCATCCAATCGAACCTTATCATTTCAGGGAATGCTTCACCCCCGAATCCTCCTAAATCAGACCGCTCAGAGAGTTGTTCAGGTCTATCGGGATAGTCATGATCCCATTGACCAAAGAGCCCCTTTGCTTCTATTCCATTATCTTTCAAGGTATTTATCGTCGGCACTGCCATGTGCGGGTCTACGTTCCAGTCGTGCATTCCTTGAATTAGATATACTGAACCCCCGTAGTTGTCTAGGACTCTGTCTAAGAAGTACCTCTCAGCCCAATATTCTCCTGCAGCTTCACCACCCCAAGCCCAAGCACCAACACCAGTGCCGGGGCCGATAATGTAATCAGGACACAAATTCTGGTAGTCTTCTTCATCTCCATCAAATCCATATGAACCATAAACTCCGTTATGCATGAACGGTGCCCTTGCTTCTGAAGATCCATTCTTCCACATCAACTCTTTTACTCCAATCAAACCAGAAATTGGTACGATAGTTTTCAGGTGCTCATTACCGAACATTGCTGCCTGCCATGGTGTGGAACCGTCATACGATTTTCCAATCATTGCTACATTGCCATTCGACCAATCTTGGCTGCCGAGCCAAGATACTGCAGCATCATTGCCTAATTGTTCTGCAGTTCCCATTAAGTCCATACAGTGATTTGACCTACCTGTACCGGTAACTGAAATTTGTGCAAATGCATAACCGTGAGGTAGTAATTGGTCGATAATCATCTCTCCAAGCCATGAACCCGGTACTTCTATTGTAGGCGTCTGAACGCTTGGTTCCTGGAAATATGGTCCGAATTCAGCGATGACTGGTACTTTTACACCTTCAGGAACGATTGGCCTCCAATATGCTAAGGAAATTAATCCGTTTGGAGCTGCCCCTCCTTCTTCTAGTGGCAATTCGTATTCAACGAATACATGTGTTGAATTCCACTCGTTTTCGGTTTCAAAAATTTTGAGAGAGCCTTTCTCCAAAACGTATCCGTTGCTTTCATTGGTAATGTAATCCAAGCCACCTCTTTCCCAAACAGGAACTCTGACACCATAATCCTCTTGTTCAGGAGCATATTGTGATTTGACAGCTTCCCCAAAAGTGATGCCGAGCATCAAAAATAAAATTGCAACAATTATTGTACTACCTGCTAGAGTATTCAACAGATTGGAATCTCGACTTGCATCAGCCAGTTCAGCGTGATACAACTCCTCCTCCATGGTAACCCGTAGCACTCGTACCTCATAGCCATAACGATTGATTACAATATTCAATAAGCCCAATCACCCTCGGTCATTCATGGGAACCGATGTAGATGCAATGCGCGCCTTTGTCGGCGAGGGCATTCCTAGTCACTTA
>MDSZ01031630.1_pt1 | contig 12383 bp, 6 predicted proteins | sample 811201 | NCBI WGS metagenome assembly MDSZ01 (sample SAMN05326647, study PRJNA326480) | marine metagenome | isolation source: seawater | place: Indian Ocean: North | collected 2010
AGCAATCGCCGCTGTCAATGTCGTCTTACCATGGTCAACGTGACCAATTGTGCCGATATTTGCATGCGGCTTGGTTCTTTCAAATTTTTCCTTAGACATTTTCTAGTCTCCTTCTTTTATCTTTTAACTACTAGGCGCTATTCTTAAGCACCTAGGCTTTCTTTAACTTCCTGAGCGATTGCTGCAGGCACTGCTTCATAACGGTCAAACACCATAGAGAACTGCGCACGTCCTGAAGACATTGAGCGCAATGGGTTGATATAACCAAACATATTTGCAAGTGGAACTGCCGCTGTAATCACTTTCGCATTACCACGATCTTCCATTGAAGAAACCTGACCACGACGTGAGTTCAGATCACCAATGATATCGCCCATATATTCTTCAGGCGTTACAACTTCAACCTTCATCATAGGCTCTAGAAGTTGAGGACCTGCAGCCGCCATACCTTCTTTGAAAGCTGCCTTAGCAGCGATTTCGAAGGCCATAACGCTAGAGTCAACATCGTGGTAAGCACCATCAACAAGTGTCACTTTAAAGTCTAGCACTGGGAAGCCAGCGATAATGCCAGTTTCTTTTGCAAGATCTAGACCTTTTTGAACACCTGGGATGTATTCTTTAGGAACAGAACCACCAACAATAGTGTCAGTGAATTCAAAACCTGTACCTGGCTCGCCTGGTTCAAAGATAAGGTCGATTTTCGCGAACTGACCTGAACCACCAGACTGCTTTTTGTGTGTGTAGCTGATCTCAGCTTGCTTCGTGATAGATTCACGGTAAGCAACCTGTGGCGCACCAATATTTGCTTCCACTTTAAATTCACGCTTCATACGGTCAACCAAGATGTCTAGGTGAAGTTCACCCATACCTTTCATGATTGTCTGACCTGATTCATGATCAACATAAACTTGGAAAGATGGATCTTCAGCAGACAAACGCTGTAGAGCTGTAGACATTTTCTCTTGGTCAGCTTTTGTTTTAGGCTCAACCGCAATCTCAATAACAGGCTCAGGGAATTCCATACGCTCAAGAACAACTTGCTTTTGCATGTCACACAATGTGTCACCTGTTGTTGTGTCTTTCATACCTACGAAAGCAACAATATCACCAGTAGATGCTTCACTAATTTCCTCACGGTTATTTGAGTGCATCAAAAGCATACGACCAACGCGCTCACGCTTGTCTTTTACTGAGTTCTGAACATATGAACCAGATGTCACTGTACCAGAGTAAATACGTGCGAAAGTTAGAGAGCCAACAAATGGGTCGTTCATGATCTTAAAAGCAAGAGCTGAGAATGGCTCCTCATCTTTAGGCTCACGATTTTCAGCAACTTCAGCATCATCAACTTTAGTACCGAATGTTGTACCAATATCCAATGGAGAAGGTAGGTAATCAACAACCGCATCAAGCATCGGCTGAACACCTTTGTTCTTGAATGCTGAACCACAAAGAATTGGCACAAGCTGGTTAGAGATTGTTCCCTTACGGATACACATCTTAAGAACTTCGATTGTAGGCTCGTTACCTTCTAGATAAGCTTCCATGGCATCATCATCCATTTCAACAGCCATTTCGATAAGCTTCTCACGATATTCAGCCGCTTTATCAGCAAGCTCTGGACGAATATCTTGCTCAGAATATGTAGCACCTAGTTGCTCACCATCCCAGATGATCTCTTTCATTTTAAGAAGATCAACAACACCTTCAAGCTGGTCTTCAGAACCAATTGGAAGCTGGATTGGGCATGGCTCGATACCAAGACGGTCACGCATCATTTGCAGACAGTTATAGAAGTCCGCACCGATCTTATCCATCTTGTTCACGAAACACATACGTGGAACTTTATATTTATCAGCCTGACGCCATACTGTTTCAGTCTGTGGCTCAACACCAGCGTTCGCATCAAAAACTGCGATCGCACCATCAAGAACGCGCAATGAACGCTCAACTTCAATTGTGAAGTCAACGTGACCTGGTGTGTCGATGATGTTTAGGCGGAATTTACCTTTAGGGTCCACACCGTGCTCTGGACCAACCCAAAATGTTGTTGTCGCAGCAGATGTAATTGTAATACCACGCTCTTGCTCTTGCTCCATCCAGTCCATCGTTGCAGCACCATCATGCACCTCACCGATTTTGTGAGACTTACCAGAGTAGAAAAGGATACGCTCAGTTGTTGTTGTTTTACCAGCATCGATGTGAGCCATAATCCCGAAGTTACGGTAATGATCAATTGGATGTTCGCGTGTCATTGTATTAATGTTCCTTAAAAATAAATATTAAACCGTTACTCAAAATTACCAGCGATAGTGAGCAAATGCTTTGTTTGCTTCTGCCATCTTATGGGTGTCATCGCGCTTCTTAACAGCTGAACCACGCTCTTGCGCAGCATCTAAAAGCTCATTAGCAAGACGGGCAACCATTGTTGTTTCTGAACGCTTACGCGCTGCATCAATGATCCAGCGAATAGCCAGAGCCATTGCACGATCACGACGAACTTCAACAGGAACCTGATAAGTCGCACCACCAACACGGCGTGAACGCACTTCAAGTTTAGGCATTACGTTTTTAAGAGCTGTGTGGAATACACCTAGACCCTTACTTTTGTAAACAACACCCTCACCATCTTCACCAGAAGAATCAACATTGTCGTTAGATCCTTTTTTCTCAAGGATATCGATCGCACCATAAACGATACGCTCGGCTGTTGATTTCTTACCATCAAGCATCAAGTTATTGATGAATTTAGAAAGCACAAGATCCGCAAATTTTGGATCTGGAAGAATTTCTCTTTTTTCTGCTCTATGACGACGTGACATTTATATATATCCCTCTTACTTAGGACGTTTCGCGCCGTAGCGTGAACGTGATTGTTTACGATCTTTAACCCCTTGCGTATCAAGCGCACCACGAACAATCGTATAGCGCACACCAGGCAAGTCTTTTACTCGACCGCCGCGCACAAGAACAACTGAGTGCTCCTGCAGGTTATGGCCTTCACCAGGGATATAACAAATAACTTCAATACCAGTTGTTAGACGAACCTTTGCCACTTTACGCAAAGCGGAGTTTGGTTTCTTAGGTGTTGTTGTATATACACGTGTACAAACACCACGACGCTGAGGATTGCTCTTCAAAGCGCGGTTTTTCTTTGCTTTTACAACTTTCTTCCGTGGTTTACGGATCAATTGTTGAATTGTTGGCATATTCTAAAGCCTCTTCTTTCTCAATTAACAAACCCCCTGCTCCAAAAGCAAAGGACAAATTCATCTTTTTAAAGGATGGCTGCATATAGCGCTAGAATAGCGCATGTGTCAATCTTTTTTCGCAAAAGTAAATTTGCGAGAAGATTATGTGCAGAGCATCCTTAGTTTTAAAACCAGGATGTTGCGCCAAAGAGGGGTAAACTCCCTTAAGGCTCAACTGATTCTGGCGGGACTATATGTTTTTTGAGTCGGTGCGTCAAGAAATTATTTTACGAATCACAGATTTTACGAATCATCTTAACTTTTACAGTGCGCGCACATCGATATAGCGCCGATATCAAGTATGAGATAAGTCCATCCAAGCGACTTGCCCATTAGGCCCCACTAAGTCCTTTAACGCTTTAAAAAGCGCGTTATGGGCCTTATCATCCGACAATTCTAATCCAGACTCTATTAGCCCCTTAGCCAAGCAGTGGCCGTTCCCTCTAAATTGCAATATATCCCTTAAATCATGCGTCACTTCTTTAATTTGGTTTAAGGAATATTTTGTCTCGGGATCTGTTGATGAGATAAGTGCAAGCTCTTTTGTAGGGCCTGCCGTATAGCCCTGCTCCCAAAAATGCTGGGACACACGCCTCAAGGCCATTGAGGCCTGCTTCGGAAAACCAGCCTCTATGAAGACCTCGGCCAAAGAGCTCAGCTCAGCGCATCTTTGGCTTTCACCACCTATATGTCCATCATGATAGCGCATATATAGTTACTCTACTCAATCTATAAACGCATTTTAGCGCGTTGGTATAGCTGGCTTACTTGCTGTTGGTATAGGCGTATTGCTCTGGCGCGGTGTAGCGCGATGATTATCGCTATTGTCCGAATCTTTACCATTCACGCTCTTATTATAGTCTTTATATAATTGCGCGTGTGTTGGTTCAAAACCATGATCATGAGCCATGTATTTTCCTCCTCGTAAATGCGTGTGCGATTATGTCTATAAACAGCAAATCCAATTACGTCAATAAAAAAGCCCCGCATTGCTGCAGGGCTTCCTTAAATTCTTATAGAGAAGTAAAGGCCTAACCTTCTGTGCCAGTCACTTGTGTTTCTTCTGGTGCGCTGGCTTCTTCATTGGCTGCAGCTTCAGCTTCTAGAGCAGCTTGCTCTTCTGCTTGTGCATCAATGATAACCTGATCACGCTCAGCAGCAACGCGTTTCACGCCACCAACATAAGCACCCGTACCAGCAGGGATCAAGCGACCAACAATCACGTTTTCTTTCAAGCCATTTAGGCGGTCAACTTTACCTTGTGTTGCGGCTTCTGTAAGGACACGTGTTGTCTCCTGGAAGGACGCGGCAGAGATAAAGCTACGTGTTTGTAGAGAGGCTTTTGTAATACCTTGAAGAACAGGCTTACCAACTGGAGGACGGTGTCCTTCGTCGATATATTTCTGTACTTCTGCATCATATTCCTCACGGTCCACATGCTCGCCAACAAGATATGTTGAATCGCCAACCTCTTGGATTTCAACTTTCTGCATCATCTGGCGAACAATCACTTCGATGTGCTTATCGTTGATCTTAACCCCTTGGAGGCGGTAAACATCTTGAACTTCGTTTGTCAGGTAATCAGCCAAAGCTTCAACGCCCATAACATCCAAGATATCGTGTGGTACTAACGCACCATCGAGGATTGGGTCACCTTTACGGACAAAGTCACCTTCGCTTACTGCCAAGTGGCGGCCTTTAGGCACGAGATATTCGCGTGCTTCACCGTCATCAGCATTTGCAGGCTTCACGTGGATACGACGCTTAGATTTGTAGTCTTTACCGAACTCAACATAACCGTCGATTTCAGAAATAACCGCAAAGTCTTTTGGCATACGCGCTTCGAAGAGCTCAGCAACACGTGGTAGACCACCAGTAATGTCGCGTGTTTTCGAAGTCTCACGTGGAATACGTGCAATGATGTCACCCGCTTTAACGTCTTGGCCATTCTCAACAGAAAGAATTGTATCCACTGAGAGGTAGTAGTTAGCCGGCAAGCCGTTTGGAAGGTTAATCACTTCGCCTTTCTTATCAAGAAGTGCGATACGTGGTTTTAGATCGCCGCCCTTAGGCTGTGAACGCCAGTCAATAATCTTCTTAGAAGAAATACCTGTCGCTTCATCAACATCGTCAGTGATCGATACACCTTCAACAAGGTCAAAGTAGTGTGCCACACCGTCTTTTTCAGTGATAACTGGAAGTGTGTATGGGTCCCACTCTGCCATTTTGTCACCGGCTTTAACGGCTTTACCATCTTGAACAAGCAATTTCGCACCATAAGGAACACGGTGTGTTGCTTTTTCTTTACCCGCTTTATCGAGAAGAACGATCTCTGTGTTACGGCCCATAACAATGTCAACGCCGTCAGAGTTCTTAACGATATTTTTGTTGCGGATTTCGATCTTCGCATCAAGGTTTGCATCAACATGTGAACGTTCAGCACCTTTCTGCGCCGCACCACCAATGTGGAATGTACGCATTGTAAGCTGTGTACCTGGTTCACCGATTGACTGTGCAGCCATAACACCGATTGCTTCGCCCATGTTCACTTCACTACCGCGTGCAAGGTCACGACCGTAACATTTCGCACAGATACCGTTATTTGCGCCTTCACATGTTAGAACAGAACGGACCAATACTTCGTCGATACCCGCTGTTTCTGCAGCTTCAGATGTGATCTCGTCGAAGATCTCACCCGCTTTAACGATTGTTTCGCCATTAAGTGGGTTCACAACATCGATAGCAGCAGCACGGCCAAGAACGCGGTCAGCAAGGCCAACAACAACGTCTGCACCATTCATTACCGGACGCATTACGATACCTTTTTCAGTACCACAATCTGTTTCTGTGATGATCGCATCTTGTGCAACATCAACCAGACGACGTGTTAGGTAACCAGAGTTAGCAGTCTTAAGCGCTGTATCAGCAAGACCTTTACGTGCACCGTGTGTTGAGTTGAAGTACTCAAGCACTGTCAGACCTTCTTTAAAGTTTGAGATAATCGGGTTTTCAATAATCTCACCAGACGGCTTAGCCATCAAACCACGCATACCAGCAAGCTGACGGATCTGAGCCGCAGAACCACGCGCTCCAGAATGAGCCATCATGTAAACCGCATTGAGTTTACCTGAGTTCATGTCGGAGATTTTGCTCATCATAGCGTCTGCAACATCGTCAGTACATTTTGACCAGATATCGACAACTTTGTTGTATTTCTCACCTTTAGTGATCAAACCATCTTGATATTGCTGTTCGAACTCAAGAACTTTGTCTTTCGCTTCGCCAACAAGCTGCTCTTTTTCAGCAGGGATGATCAAGTCATCTTTACCGAATGAGATACCAGCGATACATGCATGTTTGAAACCAAGTTTCATCAAACGGTCAGCAAAGATCACTGTGTCTTTCTGACCGCAGTAACGATAAACCGTATCGATGATGTTCGAGATTTCTTTCTTCGTTAGCACCTGATTGATCAAGTCGAATGATACTTCAGGGTGACGTGGAAGAAGATCAGAAATGATAATACGGCCAGGCGTAGAATCTACGATCTTAGAGATTGGCTCGCCATTCTCATCCACTGTGTGGTAACGACACTTGATCTTAGCATGTAGAGACAGGTGACCGCCTTCTAATGCGTGTGTGATCTCGCCTGCACCACGGAAAACCATGCCTTCACCCTTCTCGCCATCAAGGCCGAGTGAAAGATAGTAAAGACCCAAAATAATATCCTGAGACGGAACGATAATCGGCTTACCATTTGCAGGGGAAAGGATGTTGTTTGTCGCCATCATCAAGCAACGCGCTTCAAGCTGTGCTTCGATAGAAAGTGGAACGTGAACAGCCATCTGGTCACCATCGAAGTCAGCGTTAAAAGCTGTACATACGAGTGGGTGAAGCTGGATCGCTTTCCCTTCGATCAATGTCGGTTCGAACGCCTGAATACCAAGACGGTGCAATGTCGGCGCACGGTTTAGCATGACTGGGTGTTCGCGGATAACTTCTTCCAAGATATCCCAAACTTCTGGACGCTCTTTCTCTACCATCTTCTTCGCTGCTTTCACAGTTGAAGCAAGACCATAGATTTCAAGCTTGTGATAGATGAACGGCTTGAATAGCTCAAGCGCCATTTTCTTTGGAATACCACATTGGTGGAGTTTAAGTTCCGGACCAACCACAATCACCGAACGGCCTGAATAGTCAACACGCTTACCAAGAAGGTTTTGACGGAAACGACCTTGCTTACCTTTAAGCATATCAGAGAGTGATTTCAATGGACGCTTGTTCGCGCCAGTGATCACGCGTCCACGACGACCGTTATCGAACAATGCGTCAACAGATTCCTGAAGCATACGCTTTTCGTTACGCACGATAATGTCTGGTGCGCGAAGCTCGATCAGACGGCGAAGACGGTTGTTACGGTTGATAACGCGGCGATATAGATCGTTCAAATCTGATGTCGCGAAACGACCACCATCAAGAGGAACAAGCGGACGAAGATCTGGTGGAAGAACCGGACAGATATCCAAGATCATCCATTCTGGACGTGTACCAGATTCAATGAAAGCATCGATCAGCTTAAGACGCTTAACAAGTTTCTTACGCTTTGCCTCGCTACCTGTTTCGCGAAGATCTTCTTCAACTTTCACGCGCTCTTCTTCAAGGTCAAGATCAGAAAGAATTTCTTTCATCGCTTCTGCACCGATACCAGCGCGGAAGTTTTCTTCACCATACTCGTCTTGAGCAGCGTAATATTCTTCTTCATTTAGAAGCTGGAATGGCTTTAGAGGCGTCATACCTGGTTCAATCACGATGAAGTTTTCAAAGTAAAGAACGCGCTCTAGCTCTTTCAATGTCATATCCATGATCAGACCGATACGTGATGGAAGTGACTTCAAGAACCAGATGTGAGCAACAGGAGAGGCCAACTCGATGTGACCCATGCGCTCACGACGGACTTTTGTCAATGTAACTTCAACGCCACATTTCTCACAGATAATGCCTTTATATTTCATGCGCTTATATTTACCGCAGAGACATTCATAATCTTTGATCGGGCCGAAGATTTTAGCACAGAACAAGCCGTCTTTTTCCGGCTTGAATGTACGATAGTTGATTGTTTCAGGCTTTTTAACTTCACCGAAAGACCAGCTACGGATCTGCTCAGGTGACGCAATCGAAATGCGAATAGAGTCAAAAGACTGTGGGCCTGTAGGTTGGCCGAAAAGGTTCATTAGTTCATTCATGTTTCTTTTCCTTTAAAAAAGCTTTGTTCGTTTCGTTGCGTTACGCGTTGCTACCTGATTGTTTCAAATCAACATTCAAACACAGAGCGCGAAGTTCTTTTGTCAAAACGTTGAACGATTCAGGGATACCAATCTCGAAGTTGTCTTCACCGCGAACGATGCTCTCGTAAACTTTCGAGCGACCTGCCACGTCATCTGACTTAACAGTCAGCATTTCTTGTAGCGTGTAAGCTGCACCGTAAGCCTGTAGAGCCCACACTTCCATCTCCCCGAAACGCTGTCCACCGAACTGGGCTTTACCGCCGAGTGGCTGTTGTGTCACGAGTGAGTATGGACCGATCGAACGGGCGTGAAGTTTATCATCAACCAAGTGGTGCAGTTTCAGCATATACATATAGCCGACTGTTACATCACGATCGAATTTCTCACCTGTACGACCATCGATCAGTGTCACCTGACCAGATGTGTTCAGACCTGCATCCTCTAGAAGTTTAGAAATGTCACCTTCATGCGCACCATCGAAAACTGGTGTTGCCATCGGTACACCTTCACGAAGGTTGTTCGCCATCTCGATCACTTCAGAGTCATCAAGTGAAGATACGCGGTTATCATATTCCTTATCACCGTATGCTGCTTTCAGTTTTGCAGAAAGCTCTTCTTTCTCAGCAGCTGTCATAGACTTCTTGCTTTCGAAACGGTCTAGGATGTCGCCAATTTGGTAACCCATATTCGCAGCAGCCCAACCAAGGTGTGTTTCAAGAATCTGACCAACGTTCATACGTGATGGAACACCAAGTGGGTTCAGCACGATATCAACCGGACGGCCATCTTCAAGATAAGGCATGTCTTCTTGTGGGATCACTTTTGAAACAACCCCTTTGTTACCGTGACGACCAGCCATCTTGTCACCTGGTGCCATTTTACGCTTCACAGCAACGAAGACTTTAACCATCTTCATAACGCCTGGGAGAAGCTCGTCACCACGCTGAAGTTTTTCAACTTTGTTTTCAAAACGCGCTTTGATGTCATCAACAGCATCATCAAAAGTTTTTGAGATTGCTTCGATTTCTTCCATGATCTTTTCGTCTTCAATTGCGATCTGACGAATAAGGCCACGCTTTTCAAGAGCTTCCATTTCAGCAGCCGTTACAACTGCACCTTTTTTCAGTTTTGAATCTTTAGGCGCTGTAACAACAGTCTGACCATCAAGAAGCTGAATAAGGCGGCCATAGAAACCATCTTCCAAAATTCTACGCTCATCATCACGGTCTTTTGCTAGACGCTCAATTTCTTGCGCTTCGATAGATAATGCACGCGCATCTTTATCAACGCCGCGACGGTTAAACACGCGAACATCAACGATTGTACCTGATGCACCTGGTGGAAGGCGAAGAGATGAGTCTTTAACATCTGCTGCTTTTTCACCGAAGATCGCACGAAGAAGTTTTTCTTCCGGCGTCATCGGGCTTTCACCTTTAGGTGTTACCTTACCAACAAGGATATCACCCGGGTGAACTTCCGCACCAATGTGAACGATACCCGCTTCATCCAAATGCTTAAGGGCTTCTTCACCCACATTAGGAATGTCGCGTGTAATTTCTTCTGTACCAAGCTTTGTATCACGTGCCATCACTTCAAATTCTTCTAAGTGAATTGAAGTATAGATGTCATCACGCACGATACGCTCAGAGATCAAAATTGAGTCTTCGAAGTTGTAACCATTCCAAGGCATGAAGGCCACAAGAGCATTCTTACCAAGAGCAAGTTCACCAAATTCTGTAGAAGGACCATCAGCAATGATGTCATTTTTCTTCAGAACATCACCAACCTTAACCAATGGCTTTTGGTTGATACATGTTGATTGGTTCGAACGCTTAAATTTCGACAATTTGTAGATATCAACGATCGGCTCACCTGGGTTAAGGTCTTCAGTTGCCTGAATAACGATACGTGTTGCATCAACCTTAGTCACGAAACCTGAACGGCGTGCAACAATAGCAGCACCAGAGTCACGTGCCACTGTGCTTTCCATACCTGTACCCACAACTGGTGCTGAGGATTTAAGCAATGGAACAGCCTGACGCATCATGTTTGAACCCATCAAAGCGCGGTTCGCATCATCGTTTTCCAAGAATGGGATAAGTGCTGCAGCAACAGACACCATCTGCTTTGGAGAAACGTCGATATATTCGATACCTTCTTGAGGTGCCATTTCGTTTTCACCCGCGCGGCGACAAGATACAAACTCATTAACGAATTTGCCATCTTTATCAAGCTCAGAGTTAGCCTGCGCAATTGTGTAACGCGCTTCTTCCATTGCTGACATGTAAACAACTTCGTCTGTCACTTTACCATCAACAACTTTACGATATGGAGATTCAATAAATCCATACTGGTTTACGCGTGCGAATGTCGCCAAAGAGTTGATCAAACCAATGTTTGGACCTTCAGGCGTTTCAATCGGACAGATACGACCATAGTGAGTTGGGTGCACGTCACGTACTTCAAAGCCTGCGCGCTCACGTGTCAAACCACCTGGCCCAAGCGCTGAAAGACGACGCTTGTGTGTAATTTCTGATAGCGGGTTATTCTGATCCATAAACTGTGAAAGCTGTGATGAACCGAAGAACTCACGAACAGCCGCTTGTGCTGGCTTAGAGTTAATAAGGTCATGCGGCATGTAAGTGTCAATCTCAACAGAAGACATACGCTCACGGATTGCACGCTCCATACGAAGAAGACCGATACGGATTTGGTTTTCCATCAACTCACCCACAGAGCGAACACGACGGTTACCCAAGTTATCAATATCATCTACTTCGCCTTGACCATCTTTTAGGCCATGCAAGTATTTTAGGATCGCTAAGATGTCAGCTTTTTCCAAGATACGGAACTGATCATCAGCTTTAAGATCAAGACGTGCGTTCATTTTCACACGACCAACTGGTGAAAGGTCATAACGCTCTGGATCAAAGAAGAGTGACTGGAATAGCGCATCAGCAGATTCTACTGTAGGCGGCTCACCCGGGCGCATCACACGATAGATATCGATCAATGCTTCTTCACGTGTATCACATTTATCAGCGATCAATGTGTTACGAACATAAGCACCAACATTTGTGTGATCAATCGCAAGCAGCGCCAAAGTCTCTACTTTAAGCTCTTCAAGCTTTGCAAGATCTTCTTCTGTTAGCTCATGACCAGCTTCAAAAAGAACTTCACCTGTCTCAGGGTTGATCATATCTTGCGCCAGATACTGACCAATAAATTGCTGCTGCTGAACAAGAATATTTTCAAGACCATCCTCAACAAGCTTCTTCGCTTTACGAGGTGTGATCTTTGTACCTTCTTCTTCTACAGCCTTACCTGTTTTTGCATCAATAAGATCAGCTGTTAGTTTTACACCACGGTAACGCTCAGCCACGAAAGGTGTTTTCCAACCCTTCTTATCTTGCGTGTAATATACAGTGTCATAGAATGTGCCTAAGATTTCCTCATTAGACATACCTTGAATCATCAATGGATCTACATCCACATCATTTTCTTCACATTCTTTGCGGTAATCTACAGTCTCATCAGAGTCTAGCGCACGCATGAATGTTGTGACCGGAAGCTTACGACGACGGTCAATACGAACATACATCAAGTCTTTCGCATCAAATTCAAAGTCTAACCATGAACCACGGTAAGGAATAACACGTGATGAGAAGAGATATTTACCAGAAACATGTGTCTTACCACCATCATGGTCAAAGAACACACCTGGAGAGCGGTGCATCTGTGATACGATAACACGGTCTGTACCGTTAACAACGAATGTACCATTATCTGTCATTAATGGCATATCAACCATATAGACATCTTGCTCTTTAATATCACGAATAGAACG
>MDSZ01220106.1_pt1 | contig 12383 bp, 12 predicted proteins | sample 811201 | NCBI WGS metagenome assembly MDSZ01 (sample SAMN05326647, study PRJNA326480) | marine metagenome | isolation source: seawater | place: Indian Ocean: North | collected 2010
AATAATCCTCTTCTATTCTTTTTTGTGGATCTCCAATAAACTTAATATTTTTATTTTTAAGATCAATTGTACCCATTTGAGGGTCAAAAAGTTTTCCATGAATGTCCATGTAAATTGCATTAATTGTGAAATCTCTTCTCTCAGAGTCTTGTTGCCAATCGTCAGTATATTCTATCTCTGCATGTCTCCCGTCCGTTTTGATATCTTTTCTTAGAGTTGTTAATTCAACTTTGTGATTTTTAGAAACAATAGTAACAGTTCCATGTTTAACGCCTGTGTCAATTATTTTAAGATTTGTATCTTTAAATTTTTCTTTGATCTGATCTGTAGTTAAGATTGTTGCAATATCAATGTCGTCTATTTTTTCATTTAATAGATATTTTCTTACACATCCACCTACAAATCTAGCAGCTACTTTATTTTCGGGGATGCCTTCTTGTAATTTTTTGAAAATAAATTTTAAATCTTTCTTTCTGTAAAACGGGAAAATAAAACTTTTTATATTTTTTAAAAAATTAAAGTTTAGATTAAACATAAATCTATGGCTGGGGCACTAGGATTCGAACCTAGGATGGCGGTATCAAAAACCGCTGCCTTACCGCTTGGCTATGCCCCAATATAAATGAGAGGTATATCATAAATGATTAAATTTAAATAGTTTTTGCGGTCGAAAACCAAAACTTAGGATATCTTTTTCTTAGGGCACTAAGTGCGGCTTTTGAACAATTCTCATTATTAAACAACCCGTAACAAGTTGACCCAGATCCAGAGAGTCTTGATAAATAACAACCCTTCTCTCTGCTAATATTTGCTAGCAAATTTTTCAATGAAGGATGATTTTTTTCAACAATTAATTGTAAATCATTTTGTGACCTAATAATAAGATTTTTAAATATTTTTCTTGATTTCAATTTGCCTAAATTGATTATTTTTCTTGTCGAGAGTTTTTTAACTTTAGAATACACTTTTTTTGTTGATGAACCTATTTTAGGATAAACCAATAAAAAATATAACTTGTACTTTTTTTTTAATTTTTCAACAGTTTTTATATTTTTAAGAAATCCTTGCTTATAAAAAAATAGTCTTAGATCGGTCCCTACATGTTTAGCCATATCGTCAATTAATCTTTTTTTAATTTTTTTCTTAAGAAGAAATTTTAAAATAGAAGCTGCGTTACTACTGCCTCCTCCTAAACCAGAAAGAACAGGAATTTTTTTATAAACATTTACATAATAAAAATCGTTTATAAGTTTATGCTTTCTTAAACCTAAAAGTAAACTTTTTATGGTATTATCTGATTTTTTAATATAATTTGAAAATGGTCCAGTAAATAAAATTTTATCACTTCGTCCATTTTTAATTTTTTTTATGTATATTTTATCAAATAAATTTATTAAACAGAAGAAAGATTGTAAATTGTGGAGACCGTTTTTAAGTTTTTTATTAACTGATAAAGATAAGTTAACTTTAGCGTATGACTTAAGAACCATTTTTAAAGACCTTTAATTATTTTAATTTTAATTTTTCCTTTTAAATCCTCCTCGGCTTTTTTGAGACTCAAAACATAATTCCAATAATATCTCGCCTGTATTTCTTGACCATTTTTCCACAAAACATCACCATAATGATCGTTTACAATTGGGTCTGCAGGCATTAATTTCACGGCTTGTTGAAGTTGATCCTTAGACTCTTGATATCTTTTTAATTTAAACAAAGCCCAGCCAAGAGAGTCAATGATGTATGGGTCGTTTGATTTAAGCGTGTTTGCCTTTTTAAGCATCTCTAAAGACTTTTTAATATTCATTCCTTTTTCAATCCAAGAATAAGCTAAATAATTTATAACATATGCCTGATTAGGACTCACTTCTAGAGACGAGAGAAAATCCTTTTCGGCTTTTTCCCATTGATCAGTTCTCTCGTATGCAACTCCCCTGCTGTCTTTAACCTCAGGGTATAAAGGATGTTTTTTATTAATCTTTTCTAGAATGTCGGTATAATATCCAATTGATAGTGAGAATTTTTCATTATTTTTTAAAAATTCAGCATAATCAAAAGTTTCATAAATTCCTTTATTAGCTAAATTATTATAAGCTTTTTCTAATAACTTTAGAGGCACGTCTTTTGATTTACCATTCTCTTGTATTAAGATTCTTGAAATTTGTTTCTTTGCATGCCATTTGAAAGCACTGCCATAATTAAAAAATTTTTTATAAGTTTTTTTTGCGGAATGTAAATCGTTTATATTATAAAAATTTTCTGCAATTAATATATCATAAGCTTTGAATTCTTGATTAAGATATTTTGATAAATTTAAATAAAAATTTGATAAAGGGTATATTGACTGTGAAGATAAAGCGTTTGCACTGATGTAGAAAATTTCAGCGATTATGTGTGCCTGATTTTCACAGTCAAAATTTGAAATCGTATTACTATCGAGATCTAATTTAAACTGATTAAGTAATAGATTTCTGGGATTTTTTTGAAGAGCCTCATGTATTACTTTTATTGAGGTCTCTTTTTTATTATTGTCATTTAAATATTGAGCATAAAAATAGTTGTATCTTGAAAAATCCGTTTTTTGATTTGTTATTAGATCCTCATAATACTTAATTGTTTTATCGCTATTAAAAAAACAATTCAAAAAAGTATTTTGAATTTTTTGAAAATTATTAAACCTCGTATCTAGTTTTTTAAAATTTTGTTCGGCTTTTTCCAATTTTAAATTACCGGCATCGGTCCAAAAATATAGTGAGTCTGAAATGTAGGCATCAAGAAGAGATCTGCTATTTTTTTTTGCATTCAAAAAATATTTCTTTGAGATATCTAATTTAGAATTTTTTAGATAATATACACCCATAATTAAGTTGCTCTCATAATTATCCATGCTAATTTTTCCTAATTTTTTTGAATAGTTAAATGCTTGATTAAAATTTCCTGAATTAATTAATGAGTATAAATACTTTAAAGTATAATTTGAGTGAGTTACTTCAAGCCCATCAAGTTTTTTAAGATATTTTTGAGATTCTTGATACTGATTTTGATTTAAAAGAATTACTCCTGAAAAATAATCAGAAATATTCTTTGCTTTATTGTATCTTTCCAAAGTTTTAGAATGGGTTGTGGAAAAAAAAATTAAAATAATGACAAATAAAATACGTGCTGTAATCTTAAAATGTTGTTTAAAAATATTTTTAAAAAATGATAAAAAAAAATACATTAGATCCAATAAAATTAATAAAATATTACAAATATATAAATTATAATTTAATTTACAATGACAAGGCAATCAATAGATATAAAAGAGACTATTTTGAAATATCTGAAGATAAAAGAAAAAAATTAGAAACATTAAAGAAATCAATAATGAATATACAAAATTGCGATCTTAAAATGGGTGCAAAAAATGTTGTATTTAGTGACGGTAACCCTAAATCAAAAATTATGTTAATTGGTGAAGCACCAGGTGCTAATGAAGATGATGAGGGTTTACCTTTTGTTGGTAGAGCTGGCAGACTACTTGATAAAATGCTTGCTTCAATAAATTTAAATAGAGAAAAAGTATACATTTCTAATATAGTAAATTATCGTCCACCTGAAAACAGGAAACCAACTGATAGGGAAATAAAGAGATATCTCCCTTTCATAACTAAACATATTGAAATCATAAATCCAAAAATATTAGTCTTACTTGGCAGCACTGCAATGAATGCAATTATCGGAAATGATATAGTCATTTCTAAAATGAGAGGTAAATGGATAGATAAACGGTTTGGGGATTGTAAAGCTTCGCTAATAATCACTTTTCATCCAGCATTTTTAATGAGGCAACCTGCACAAAAAAAGTTAGCTTGGGTGGATTTAAAAATGATAAGAGATAAAAAAGTAAAACTTGGCATTTAATTGAGAAAAATAATTACAGCTGGAGTTGATGAAGTGGGCAGAGGTTGCCTTGCAGGACCTGTTGTTTCAGCAGCAGTTATTTTCAAAGATGGTATAAATTTAAAATGTTTGAAAGACTCTAAAAAGATTGCATTTAAAAATAGAGAGAAAATTTCAGATCATATAAAAAAAAATTCCTTTTACGCGATTGGAGTAGCGTCTGTAGACGAAATTTTAAACCTAAATATTTTGCAAGCTTCCTTGCTATCTATGAAAAGAGCAATTAAAAAACTCTCAGTAGAACCCGGTTTGACTTTGATTGATGGAACTTTTGCTCCAAAAAACTTAAAAAATTACAAAACAATTATTAATGGTGACGAAAAAATTAAGGTAATAAGTGCAGCATCAATACTTGCAAAAGTTTATAGGGACAAATTAATGATAAAATTATCAGAAAAATTCTCAAATTACGCTTGGGAAAAAAATTTTGGTTACGGAACTAAAGCGCACTTAGAGGGTTTAAAAAAGTTTGGAGCCACATCGCACCACAGAAAAGGTTTTAAACCAGTACACAAGATATTGTCCAACTGGAAATCTCAAACACAAGAGGGCTAATATTTTTTTTTAAAATGGTTTGACGATTGATTCAATTTGAGGTTGAATTAAGAAATGTCAAAATTTTTTAACAAAATTTTAAATGCTGATTGTTTAGAAGAATTAAAAAAAATTCCAAGTAACACTTTCGATTTAGTTTTTGCTGATCCACCTTACAATATGCAAATTGGTGAAAAGTTAACTCGACCGGATTCTAGTAAGGTAAATGGAGTTAATGATAAATGGGATAAATTTAACAGCTTTAAACATTATGATTATTTCTGTAAAGCATGGTTATCCCAATGTAAAAGAGTTTTAAAAGAAAATGGATCTATATGGGTGATGGGCTCATATCATAACATTTTCCGATTAGGTTATCACTTACAAAATTTAAATTTTTGGTTACTCAACGATGTAATTTGGTTAAAAAATAATCCAATGCCTAACTTCAAAGGAACAAGATTTACTAATGCCCATGAAACTTTAATCTGGGCCTCGAAAAATAAAAAATCAAAATATACTTTTAATTATCAATCTATAAAATGTTTAAATGATGATTTGCAAATGAGGTCGGACTGGATATTGCCTATTTGCAATGGAAAAGAGAGAGTGAAAAAAAATGGAAAAAAAATTCACTCCACACAAAAACCAGAGGCACTGCTTCATAGAATTATGTTGGCTACGACAAACAAAGGGGATTTAGTTTTTGATCCTTTTTTGGGAACCGGAACTACTGCAGTAGTATCGAAAAAATTAGGAAGAAATTATTATGGTATTGAAAAAGACAGAAAATACTTTTTAGCTGCTAAAGAAAGAATTAGTAAAACTAAGAAAATTGAGGACGGTTACTTAGATACTATTGAAAATAATAAATCAAAACCAAGAGTTCCTTTCGGTTCTTTGGTTGAATTAGGACTAATTAAACCAGGTACTTCTTTATTTGATTCAAAGAAAAAAATTAGTGTAAAAATAATGGCTGATGGAAGTATAAAATATAAAGAAAGTGAAGGCTCAATTCACAAAATCGCAGCAAAAATAATAGGAGCTGAAAGCTGTAATGGTTGGACTTATTGGCATTATAATGTAAACGGAGCAGCTATTTTAATAGATAATCTTAGACAAAAATTCATCACTGAAAAGCAAACTAATTCTTATAGACCGTACCCAAATAAGAGCTGACAAAAGTTTTTCTCTTAATTAAAAACTTCATAAAAAAGTTTCTTATAGTTTGCATAATTGAACTTGAAAAGTGGAAAGCAAAGAAATTGAGGTTAGATCTTTTTCTGACAATTTTTGCTCTTTTTAATCTTTCTTGAAAATACGCATTATGAATATCTGCCCTATCTTCTTCAATTAAATTAAATAGTTCATAAGCGCTTTCGATCGATTGCCCTGCTCCTTGAGCTAGTGTTGGTAAAAATCCATTAAATGCATCACCAATATAAAACACTTTTTTGTTTGTAGAAGGAAGTATCTGAGGCGTATAATATAAAGGCCAGGATTTTAATTCTCTATTAAAAATTTTTTCTAGCTTCGAATTTTGGCTTATTATTTTACCAACTAATAATTTGATATTATCTGGATCATATTTTTTATCCCTTATAATACAAACAAGATTAAGCTCTTTATTTTTATTTATTGGATAAATAACAATGTGGCAGTCTTTACCCATCATAAGAGTAATTTTTTCATCATCAATATCAAGTCCAGATTTTGATTTAAGTATTGTTCTTACCGCCACAGCTTTTTTAAATTTTGGTTCATTTTTTTTTCTATCAAAAAAAGATCTAGTATTAGAGAAAATACCATCTGCACCAACGACTATGTCAACGAGGTCATTAGTGTTATCGTCAAATTTGAGAAGAATTTTACCTTTTAATTCGGAAACCTCTTTAATTTTTTTTCCGAATCGTAGATGTTGTGTGTAAACGTCGTCTTTTAAAAATTCAATTAATGTAGATCTTTGAAGAGTGGTATACTTTTCAGTCCTTGTATTAAATTGTGTAATGTCTAAATCACAAATTTTTTTGTTATTCATATTATAAAAGTTTATTCCAGTAGGTTGAAAAATTTTATCCATATTAATTTTATTGAATCCCACTTTATTTAAAATTTCTATACTATTTGTTGATAATTGAATCCCATATCCTTCATCTAAAGATAAACTTTCCTGTTTTTCGTATAACATAAATTCACAATCGGAATTTTTTTTAATTAAATTTGCAAGTGTTAAACCTGCTATACCTGCCCCGATTATTGCCAATTTTTTTTTCATTAAAATAGAGTTGAAACTTGTCTAAATATTTTTTTTGTGAAGCTTGGAATAAATTCTTTATTTTCTTTTAAAGAATACCAATTATAAGTCGAAGGGATCTTATCAGAAAATTTGTAGTACAAGTTTATGTTTAGTTTTAAGTTTGAAATTGTGTTTTTATAATTTTTGAGAAATTTCCAATTTAGTTTTTTTGAAAAACTATTAGTCTCTTTTATTTCTGGTAAATTAAAATTTTTCAAAAAACTAATTTGATTATTTTTAGTTAACGCGATTTGTTTTTTTTTGTTAATATAACAAAAAATATAGTAATTTTTGTTTTTGATCATTTTTTTTTTATTACTCTTAACTTTACTATTAGATCTAAAATACTTGCAAGTTTTATTCAAACAACACGTCATACAATTTGGGTTTTTTGGCTTACATATTAATGCACCAAATTCCATTAGGGCCTCTACAAAATCAGCATTACGATTTGTTGTAAAAAGTTTTTTTTTGTTTTTTTCAATCAATTTTACAAAATTAATTTTATTTTCATCCATATTAAGATTTCTGGAAAATACTCTCTTTACATTTCCATCAACTGCTATTCTCGGTTTATTATAAACTATTCCCAATAACGCATTGGCTGTATAATCACCGACTCCAGGAAGTTTTTTAATTTCGTTTATTGTGTAAGGTAATTTTGAGTTATATCTTTTTACCAGAATCTTAGAGCAAGCTAAAAGATTTCTTGCTCTTCTGTAGTAACCAAGTCCCTCCCACATTTTTAAAATTTCACCTTCATTACTTTTTGCCAACATTTTGAGAGAAATAAATTTTTTAGTAAAATTTTTAAAATGAGGAATTACAGTTTTTACTTGAGTTTGCTGGAGCATGAATTCACTTAAAAGCCTATAATACAGCTTTTTAGGTGACTTTTTGCTAACACGCCATGGTAGTTTTCTCTTGCTATTATCATACCAAGCTAAAATTTTTTTTGGTAAAGTTGAATTTATATGCATAATAAAAATAATAATAAAACTCATACTTTCATACAAGGACTTCGTCCTTTTTCAAGCTCAATTCCTAAATCTTTAAAAAAACATTTAAAAAAAGGTGGTTACAACTATTCTTATATAGTTGATAACTGGACTAAAATTGTAAGTAGAAAAATTTCAGATGCGTGTTATCCAATCCAAGTAAAAATGGGTAGTCAGATGAGAGATGGAACTTTAGTGTTAAATGTATTACATGGAAAAGAAATGGAAGTTGAATACGAAAAAAATGAAATTATGGATAAAATAAACAATTTTTTTGGATATACTTGTATTAATAATGTAACATTAAAAATCATACAAGATAAAATTGAAAATATAGAAAAAGCGTTACCAAAATTTAAAGATTTAAAGAAAATTGACGATAAAATAAAAAAGGTTGACAACGAACAATTAAAAAACTCACTTAAAAATTTTTTAAAGGCATACAATGAAAGAAGTAAATAAGTTTTTCCTAAGTATTTTTTTTGTTTTTATTTTGCTTTCCTCACAAGCGGAAAGTAAAGTTTTAAGTTTAGGAAGAGATGACGCAAAAATAACTATTAAAGTATTCTCATCTTTGACTTGTCCGCATTGTGCAAGTTTTCACAATAAGATTTTTGAAAATTTAAAGGTAGATTTTATTGATAAAGGATTAGTTAAATTTGAGTATCATGCTTTTCCACTAGATCTTGCAGCTTTAAATGCAGAAATAATTGTGAGATGCCATGTAGATAACGATAAAAAATTTAAGCTTTTAGGGAAAATCTACAAAAAACAAAAAAAATGGGCAATTGGATCTGATATAAATAAAATAAATAACTCAATAAAAATGATTGGATCTGAAACAAATTTATCTAACGAAAAAATGGATAGATGTTTAGAAAACGATAAATCTCAAGATGAAATTTTAAATCAAAGAATTGAGGCTCAAAAAAAATATAAAATTGAGTCTACTCCTACAATTGTAATTAATGAAAAAAAATATAGCGGTAAAGTAAATTATCAAGAATTTAAAAAAATTATAGAAAAAAAACTATAAATGAAATTTAAAAACTTAGAAATGACTGGGTTCAAATCTTTCTCTGAAAAAACCTCAGTGTTAATAGAAAAAGGGCTTACAGGAATAGTGGGTCCAAACGGGTGTGGAAAGTCAAATATTGTAGAGGCATTAAGATGGTGTATGGGAGAGAATTCTGCAAAAAGTATAAGGGGCTCAGGAATGGAGGATGTTATTTTTTCAGGGACGTCAAATCGACCTTCAAAAAATATTTCCGAGGTTTCATTGCTGATTGACAATCAGGAAAAAAGTGGCCCTGTTCAATATAAAGAATTCGATGAAATATCTGTGAAAAGAAAAATTGAAAAAGATAAAGGTTCAAAATACTTCATTAATGATAAAGAAGTAAGGGCCAGAGATGTTCAAACTTTTTTCGCTGACCTTTCAACCGGAGCGCATTCACCTTCTTTAATTAGTCAAGGTAGAATTGGGCAGTTAGTTACAGCAAAACCTATTGAAAGAAAATCTATTCTTGAAGAAGCAGCTGGAATTTCTGGTATTCATGCCAGAAGGCAAGAGGCCGAGACTAGATTAAATGCAGCTGAAAATAATCTTAAAAGAGCTGATGAGTTAAAAAGACAACAACAAAAGCAGCTTGATAATTTAAAAAAACAAGCAGAGGAAGCTACAAGATATAAAGAAATTTCAAGCCAAATAAAAAAAATCGAGGCTGGATTATATTTTTTGAAAATCAAAGAAATAGAGAAAGATAAACAACAAATTCAAGAAAAACTGAGTGAATTAGACGATGAAATAAGCGCTATAAATATTGATTACAACCATAATAACACATTACTAGAGGAGGAAAATAAGAAGCTTGCGCCATTGAGAGACAAAAAGATGGAAAGTGCAGCTACGTTACAAAAACTAAATTTAGATTTAACAAATTTAGTTGAAGAAGAGTCTAGGGTTAAGTCGCTTCAAGAAAAGCTTGAAAAGTCAATCAAAACTGTAGACTCGGATCTTGAGAGAGAGAAAAGTATTTCTCTTGATGCAGATTTAAACGAAAAAAGAATTTCTAGAGAAAAAGAGGATCTTCTTAATACAGAAAACAAACTTTTAGATGTTGAAAAAAATTCATCAAAAGAGCTACAAATTTCTAAAGCTGAATTAGATAAATTACAAAGTCAATTAGATGATATGTTAAATCAAATAGAAGAAAACATAGATAATGAAATAAGACTGTCAAAAGAGACATTTAAAAAGTTAAGGCAACTTGTTAAAAAAATTACCACATATCAAGAGGAATATGCAGAAAAATATGGCAAAAACAAATCTATTGAAAGTGATTCAATTAAAAGAAAAGAAAGAATAAAAAATATTGATGTAGAATTGGAAAACTGGCGAAATTTAAAACTAAATTCTGAAAAGATGATATCAGAATTAAATCATAGAAAAGACAAAATAAAAATTGAAATCAGTGAAAACCAAAAAAATCCAGAGAGAATAGCAACTTCAAAGGGTCAGAACTTACAAAATCTTGAAAACATAAAAAAAAGGAATGAAGAGATTGAAAGTGAATTATTAGAAGCTGAAAAAAAATTTAGTGCAATTAATGAAAATCTAAGGGAAATCCAATCAAAACTTACGGGGCTCAAAGAAAATAAGGCTAGAAATGAAGCCACTATTGAGGGAATAGAAAATAGAAAAAAAGATTTATTATATTCAGTAAAAAATGAATTGAATATAAATAACGAAACTTCAATTTTACCTCAATCAGATTTAAATGAAGTAGACTCAGATAATTTTCCATCAATTGAAGAGCAAACTGAAAAGATTGAGAAAACGAAGAAACAAAGAGAGTCTCTTGGCTCGGTAAATCTAAGAGCTGATGAAGAGACCAAAAAATACGAAACTGAAATTAAAAAAATGGAAGATGATCGAGCAGATTTATACTCAGCAATAGTAAAATTAAAAACGAGTATTGATGAACTTAATCAGAAAGGTAGGGAGCGTCTCTTAGATGCATATACAAAAGTAAATAGAAAATTTAACGAAGTCTACACTAAGCTTTTTAACGGTGGAACTGCTAAAATTGAACTTGTAGACTCTGATGATCCACTTGAGGCAGGATTGGAGATGTTCGTTTCTCCTCCTGGAAAGAGATTACAATCAATAACATTGCTTTCAGGTGGTGAACAAGCTCTTACCGCTTTATCACTAATATTTGCAGTATTTTTAGTCAATCCCTCTCCTATCTGTGTACTTGATGAGGTTGATGCCCCTTTAGATGATGCGAATGTAACTAGATTTTGCGGATTGCTTGATGATCTTACAAAAATTACTAATACTAAATTTATAATTATTACCCACCATGCACTAACCATGTCTAGAATGGACAGGCTATACGGTGTCACTATGGCTGAACAGGGCGTAAGCCAACTCGTCTCTGTAGACTTACAACGAGCTGAGGAATTAGTTGCCTAAATAAATTAAATGACAATACCCGAAAATTTTAAAACTCGCCTAAAAATTGCAAAATCTAGAATAAAAAAAAATTTAAACAATGATCAGGAAAAACGTGGGTCGTTTATGGGTAGTGCATTTAAATTGGGCACAGAATTGGTTGCTGCAGTCGCAGTTGGGACAATAATTGGGTTTATTTTAGATAGCTGGTTTGGTACTAAACCTTGGTTAATAATAATATTTTTCTTTTTAGGAGCTGCAGCGGGTATGTTAAATGTTATCAAGGCAGCTAACAGAATGCAGAAAGAGGAGTAAATTTTATATGGCAAGTAATCCAATGGAACAGTTCAAGGTCTATAAGATTGGCCCCGAAATTAAAATTGCAGGTATAGATTTATCTTTTACAAATGCCAGTTTGTTTATGTTAATGAGTGCATCTATCATTCTTTTACTTTTATTCTTTAGCTCAAAAGAAAAAAAAATTATTCCAGATAAACTACAATTGATTGGTGAAATGTTTTATGCATTTGTAGCAAAAATGATAAGTGATACTGCTGGTTCTAAAGCTAAACCTTATTTTCCATTTATATTTAGTTTATTTATGTTTGTTTTGTTTTGTAATATGGTAGGGATGTTACCTTATTCTTTTACTGTTACTAGTCATATAATCGTTACTCTAATCATGGCTTTATTTATATTTGTAGCAGTTACAATTATAGGCTTTATGAAACATGGTTTTAAATATTTAAGTATTTTTGTGCCTAAAGGTGTTCCTGTAGTTCTTTTGCCTTTAATTACTATAATAGAAATTATTTCTTATTTGAGCAGGCCGGTAAGTTTATCTGTTCGTTTATTTGCAAATATGATGGCTGGCCACACAATGTTAAAAGTTTTTGGAGGTTTCGTGGTAAGTTTAGGAATATTAGGTGGTTGGTTACCACTTAGTTTTTCAGTAGCATTAACTGGTTTAGAAATTTTAGTAGCATTTCTTCAAGCTTATGTTTTTGCGATATTAACCTGCATATATTTGAATGATGCATTAAATTTACACCATTAACTAATAAAGGAGGAAAAATGGAGTTAGAAGCGGCAAAAATGATTGGGGCAGGTCTTGCTGCAATCGCATTAGCTGGAGCTGGAGTAGGTATCGGAATTA
>MDSZ01189297.1_pt1 | contig 12380 bp, 13 predicted proteins | sample 811201 | NCBI WGS metagenome assembly MDSZ01 (sample SAMN05326647, study PRJNA326480) | marine metagenome | isolation source: seawater | place: Indian Ocean: North | collected 2010
CTGAACAACACGTGAATCAATTTACGCATTGGATTTCAACAGATGAATAGATTATCAAAGCAAATAAGCGCACACCTCAATGGTGTGCGCTTATTTGCTTTAAAATCGATATAATATTGTTTTTTAAGGTTAAAAAACAATATGGCGCTATACAACCACCTTTCAAAGGATATTAAGGAACATGCAGAGGGTCTTCATACATCATTCCGTTTGATTTCAAAAACTGATGAAGATTTGAAAAGGATGATTACGAATTGGAATAAAGAAAATGAAGAGGCATGCGGATTTTCTCTTATATATGATCCTAATTTTATTTCAGGATTTCATATAGAGAAGCAACGTCCTGTAGAGATTCATTACCATACTCATATTACTCAATCAGAATATTGTTGCGAAAGTGATAGCGATATTTCTGATTCAGAAAGTGTTGAGTCTGGGACTGATAGTGATGAGACATACAGTGATGAGTCACACAGTGACGAGTCTGATAGTGATGAGTCAGACAGTGACGAGTCTGACAGCGACGAGTCTGACAGCGACGAGTCTGATAGTGACGAGTCTGACAGCGAAGAAGTATCATGGAGACGCCGCCGTCATTAAATAGAATATGAAACCCACCTTACACAGGTGGGTTTCATATTCTTCGAAAAAACTAAAGGCACATCTATTTTAAGACGTGCCTTTAGTTTTTATTCATCATCGAATATATTTGAAAATAAAAACATCCATTCAAAACAATCAAATGATTCTCCATTTCCAATTTTTTCCCAAATATTTAACCACATGTACGCAGGTGCACAAATACCAATGGCACCTAGTATACATATTGTTACGTATGCAGGGAATGCTATAATCGCTGTAGTAATTGCAGTTTCATATGTTTGATCATCTGCAATAGCATCAAAATATGTGCCTGTGCCTACAAACACCCACAAACATCCTACTGAGTACATAATATACTTCGTAAAATTATCATTATCTACCATTTCAAAAATATCATATTAATAATATGATATTTTCAATTTCAACTACGACAACATTCCAACCAACAAATCCCAAATGGAGATAAAGCCATACCATACACAATACACATTGTCACGCCGGCTATTATATAAAGAACAGGAATAAATATTTCAAAATTCCATTCACATTCTCCATTAATACAATTCCATCCCATTGCGGTTATATTCCAACTAATCGTTCCTACAATAGTTAGGAATAATATAAATAATGTGCTTACTATACAACTCAACGACCACTTATTCTGGTTTGGATTATTTACATGAATTGTAATATTCTCGTTTACACTTATTATAACAGGTTCAATGCGTTCTTGCAGGGGTTTGCAAATAATACATTCATTTGGATGTTGGAAACCTAGTGATTTACGACGTTCACCTTCTTTTTGGTAACATTCATTGCATATAATATGATCATTATCCGGACTCCAACATTTCAAATCTGTCATATCTTTTGATGGTTTTTCATCAAAACATATCATACATTCTTCAAGAGGTGTAACAGATGTCATCTTAAAATATTAAATAATTTTATTTAATATTTTCAGTTTCAGTTCATTCTATATGAGTGTTTAATTCTTCTCCTAAATCATTGATAACTTCTGAGTATTCAATTTTTGTAAATTTTTTTTCATTGAGTAACATTCGAATTGTAAATAAAGATGCAGTTTCTGATACAACAACACCCCATAGTGCTATATCAATCTGACTAATATTTACTAAAAGTAAGAGCACTGTTTTGACGGCATTAATAAGATACATAGCATTACCATAAAATTGTAATTCATTTTTTGAAAAGTCTGTTATTTCTTTTTTGTCAGGATTATAGATATTAAATCCTAGAATAGGCATTGCTATTTCTTGAATCAAAACGTCTGAAATGTTAATAACCATTATACAGAATAATAAGATTGCATAACTAGTATAATTGTCAATAGCAACGGAAATAATGATTAAATCATCCTGAGGGCCCCATCGTAAATATTTGGATTTATCATCTCTAAACATAATAACTAATGCAAATACAAACATTAACAAGAGAAAATTGCCAAATAGACATATTTTTAATTTTTTACTAATGTTTTTCATTATTAGATAAAACAATTTTCTCTTTTATATTACAATAACTTCTCGTTGTTAATTAAGAATCGAGCGCATTTCTCAATCATTATCACATTAACAGCATTCCCAAATTGTTTATATGCAATCTTATCATTTTCGTGAATCATAAAATTATCAGGAAAAGATTGTAGACGAGCGCACTCTCGTGGTGTCAACTGACGTGATTGTGGTCCGTATATTGGAATCATACTGGTCATTGCAACTAGAGTAGGAGAGTAATCTATATTTTTTATACGCACTCCAGAACCACGAGGACTCCAAAGCACATTTTTCATTGTTAAATTATTAACACCTGTTTGCCATTCCATTTTTCGCACGGCACCAATCCATTCTGAATTAGATCGTGATTTTACAATCCATGGATTCAATAAATCATGATTATTTTTATAAAAATCTCTATTCTTATCAATCCAATTTTTATATTTTTTATAAAAGTCTTTCTGCTTTTTCTTAACTATTTTTTTATTTTCATTATCTGATTTCTTTTTATCATATTTTGTGACAGAGGTGTTTTCACCATCTGAATCCCACCAATCTGTCCATATAGGAAATTTAGGTATATCAATATTATGTTCGTTAAGAATTTCCAAAAACTCATTCCATACTTTTTCTGTAATTTGTAGTTTCTTTGATATATTGTATTTTTTATGCACTCGTTGTTGAATAATAGATGATAACGATGTTTTCTTAATATTTTTCTTTGATATAACAGGAATATCTGGTAATGCACCCAAATTTTTTCTCTTACACATGATGACAACACGTTCACGTGACTGAGGCACTCCAAAATAAAGAGTATTTAATATAACTGGCTTTTCATAAGTAAAATAATTAAGATCCTTAATTTTACTTTTAATAACATTCCATGTATTACCATTATCATGTGATGCGAAATTTCTAACATTTTCAAGAATTATATATGCAGGTTTATGATATTCTATAATATTACATATATCAAAAAATATATTACCTCTATCATCCTTAAATCCATTTTGGGCACCAGCCTTTGAGAATGGCTGACATGGAAATCCAGCGCACAAGACATCAAATGAAGGAATATCTCTAATAACTATATTTTTCAAATCCCCGTGAGGTTTAATATTATAATTATCTTCGTAGACAAATTGACAATCTTTGTCTATATCACTTGCTAATACACATTCCATTCCTAATTTTGAGAGCGCTTGGTGAAAACCACCAACGCCACAGCATAAATCAATAAATTTCATAGGCATTTTTTAATATTCTATTTATTTTTTAAAAAATCAATTTTTTAAAAATGAAAATATAACAAGAAATATAACCAATTTTCACGATGTCTTCAAGTGATGAATCTATTGAGAAGTATTATGGCAGTCGCGGTGATGATTTCACGCAACTTATCAGGTCCCTTCTAAAACGTGGACGGCTTAATTCAAAGCATATTGATACAATTATTGATAAAGGTATGAATGCGTACAAGCTTGCTTTTACACATTCCACTGTGAGCGACACTGAAAATTATGAATATTATGAAATGCTTGGCGATGCAACAGTTAACTGTGCCATTGTCTGGTATTTGAATGAGTGCTTTCCTCATCTCCATTGTCCGGGTGGAGTAAAAATCATTGCACGTCTTAAGATCAATCTAGTATCTAAGCGTACGTTCGGACCACTTGGTGAAAAACTTGGACTCTGGCCGTTTGTAAGTGCTGATCAAGAAATTCGTGATAACAAAATGAAACAAACTCTTGAGGACGTGTTTGAGGCATTTTTTGGAGTTACGTGTTCAATGATTGATACTCATATTAAATCTGGTGCAGGATTCAAAATTTGTGCCAATATCATCAAGAGTGTGTACGACGAGCATATTCAACCTATTTCTCTGAAATATGAGCATTTGTTTGATGCGAAAACACGTCTGAAAGAAACATTTGACTATCCTGACTTTAAAATGACTCTTTCAAATCTTAAATACACATGCGAAAAGAACATAGAGGAACGTATGAATTATGTAAATATCACGGCATTGACACCTTCCGGAACACGAATAATAGGACAGGGAACCGGTCCCTTAAAGCCTACTGCTGAACAGAACGCTGCGCGTGATGCATTGAGTAATCTAGCAAGAATGGGTTTCAAGAGACCTGTACCTGATGCATTCAAAGAATTCTGCTCATAAATCATTTTAAAATATTAAAAGTATATTTTAAAATGAGTATAGGTGATTCAACATATAAACAGCAAAATTATGAAATAGCCGAATGTGAAAAACGATTAAGACAACTTAAACTAGATGCGATAGAGTGCGGTTCTGATCTTGATCAAAATGTCAAAGACAATAATAAAAAATCTATTGATATAAGTGTAGACAAATTATTATTGATTATTGATAAAATACAGAAAGACGAGGAGAGATTGCCGTTGCTAAAAAAAATTGCTGGATGGAAATATGATAATGTAACAAAAACATTTGTAGAACCTGACGAATATGAATGGATCTTAATGTCTAGAGACATGGCACTCGGACGAATATAAACGTAAAAAAGCCCCTCTGTTTAAAACAGAGGGGCTTTTTTACGTTTATATTTTAGAAATTATATCACGAACCATTTTTTCAACTTGTCTTTCTAATTTTTGTTTCTTCTCGTAATTGTCTCTAATATTTGTTAGAGGATTATATCCGCATTTATCACATGAACAGCAATAATTTGAAAGCCCATTATTACATTTGAGGCAAAACCATTTCGCACCTGATACAGGAAGTTGTCTTTTCAGTACAGGAGGTCGAAGCGGCGGGTCTAAATGTTCCATATTCATTGTACTTTTGCTGGAAATTTGACTAGTCATTTATTTTTATTAATGTTTAATATTTTTTAATTCGATTTCATTAATTAGACATATTATTTATTGCACTAAACAAACATTTGTCAAATAGTTTTATTTCATCTTTTGTAAGACTATGAAAGGTATATCCTGAATGACCACCTGACGATTTACGATATTCTTTGCGTAACCTATCGTCAATTGCACGAATCGGTGCAAAAGTATCTAATTTCCATATTTCAAGCGCTTTAAAACAACCACCTGGTACATAAGAAATCATATTCTCAAACATACTTCCTGTGGTGTTTGAATGGTATATTCCATTTTCACCTAATGTATATTTTTTAAGAAGCGTATCATTGCACAAATTTGTTGGCTGAGTAGGAGGCGGTGGAGGTGGAGGCTGAGGTGGAGGTGAAGGATCTTTATTATAAATTTCTTTCAATGCTGCTGCAATGCCAAAATAATTCTGAGACGGTATTGGCGGCAAACTAGTATTCTTCGTTGACTTTTTACTGTAGTTCATTTTATATTTTGTTTTTTGTAAAAAACAAAATATCAATTTTACATGTATTCATATATCTTAGAACCAGGCACAGCAAATGCACATATTGTAGGAACCAAGTCAGAAGGTAAACAAATATTCTCATCGCCTCTTTTTCGTTTTACACCTCTCATGGCAATTTTAGAAATTTCAATACGCCTTTCATGGTTAGTTTTATTCCTTTTATTAAAAAATTCAGGAAGTTCATTCAATATTGTGTGATCACGTTGTAAAACGATAACATCTGATTTATATATAATGCAGTCAAATACGCCATCTCTAATCATTTCTTTGAAACTATTCGGACTATTGTATCGTCTTTTCATAATATCACGAACTCTTTTACGAAAATACCTGTTATATTTAAAATAATTATCTGTATTGGGCATCATATTATAGAATAAAGAGTTTGATACTGCAGCATCGTGGCACCATATAGGCGGATATTCGTAACGAGAATTATAAGACATTTCAAAATATTATAATAAATATTATAATATTTTCAATTTTTGATATATTATTCTACAAGATCGGGATATTTGTCATGCAATCGCAGGATTGCTTGTTCTTTCTTTTTTGCTTCGATCATAATATCGATGTCGCGATTGTGCTTGATCGGAATATCAAGAAGATATTTAGGGATAACTTCTACAAAGTCACTGTGATGACCAACTCTGCCAGAACCCTGTTCGCTGATATGAAATTTAGGCTTGATATTACGACGGCGCCATGTATCTAGAACTGGAATCATAAGATCATCTGCAGATTTTTGATTTACGGTTGGATTGTAATGTTTGAAGCATGTATAGTGATGAGTATCATGAACGATTGGAATATTTAGATACTCTGAAATGGGAATGATATCCTCAATGCAGTAACTTTTCTCACAATTTTCGAATACAAGACGATCGCGAATTGCCTCAGGCATCTCTAGAAACTGTCGCTTCCATCTATCAATAGTTTCTCCCTTGTTTTTGTATACACCTCCGCCATGAATAACCATAATACTATTAGGACCCATACCCATGATATCGAATATCTTCGCATGGAGGCCAAGATCAAGAATCGTCTTTTCATATACTTCACGCGATTGCGCGCCTACTTGATTATACTGTCCTGGATGAAACGTCAGACGATGTTTTTTATCATTAGCATACTTGCCGATATCTTCTAGTTCAGTTCTACACCAGTCAAGTGTCTGATACTCCTCAAATAGTATAGGATCAACCATTGTCTCACACTTTGTCATTTTCCAGTTACTAAGATGAGGAAAAATGTTACTACTAAGACGCATAACATTGATATCATTTTCGATGTTCCAATCGATCATTGTCTTGATATCTTTGATGTTCTGAAATGAACGCTGTTTTGCAATATCGATGCCGTCAATATCTTCCATAGTTTTTTGAATCATACTCCTAGACATAAATACTGTAGGTTTTTGGCTGCGAAGTTTGGTGTTCAAGCAGCATAATCCGAGTTGAATAGGTGGTGACATTATAAATATAATAATAATAAATTATTATATTTTCAATTTTACAAATTTAACCGACAGATGGGATATCAACCTGTCCTCCAGGGTTTCTATATCTACATCCTGTATCTAAACCTCTGCTAAGTTCGAAATTCTCTCTTTTTTTTCTTCGTTTAGCACCTTGTTCAGAATCGTGTAACATTGCTACAAGATCATCATTTGAATCACCATATCTTTCTACTTTATTAGAGCCACAACTATTTTGCAATGGGTATACTACACGGCCGTTAGGTTTAGCGTATTCGCCATATTTATAGTATTGAGGCTCAAATTTCTCAATATCCTTTTCTAATAAAGAAACCATTTCATCTAAATCACGATTTCCAACAACTTTTTCGCCATTTTTACCCAAAATGGTAGGAACACCTTCAATACCAGATACGTCAGCATTAGGAGCATCAACATCAACAATCTCAATATTATCATATACAGAACCGTTAGATGTTGTTTCTTCGTTTCCTAATTTAGTTTTTAACATACCCGAGTGAGGGCAATTAATACTCATGTATGCTTTATCAATAAGGGCAACGAGTTTATCACCTCTGTTCATTTGAGGTCCAGGACCTTGAACATCTTCTGCTTTCTCTTTGTAATGTTCTTTTTTGTATTTTTCAGCGTACAATGCATCACGAATGATAGGGAATGGACGAGATTCACTAAATCCTAAACTTACATTATCATCAAGAACCCATGCAGGGAATCCTGTAATTTGTTGACGAACAGACGGATGTAAATTCTGGGTTTCTGCGGAGTCCATCATTAAAACTTGATCATGCAATCCTTGTTGTTCAATGTGTTGCTGAGCAGCATCGCAATATGGGCATCCTGCTTGTAAATATAATACAATCATATCATTACCTGAAGCATCATTTCCGGAAGCATCATTTCCGGAAGCGTCATTTCCAGAAGCGTCAGCAGGCGGGTTCATACTTTGTGATAATCTTTCAATTACGTCGTTAATTGGTTTACTACCTAATACGAAATCATTATTTTTTTCTGAGTACCAGCAAGGGAATCCTCTTACTTCATCTTTAAGTGATGGGTATCTTTCAATTTCACGAGCATCTAAAACTTTAATTGAATCGTTTAATCCGGATTTATCAATATTATTCTTAGCAGTTACACAATGAGGACATCCTTGCATTGTAAATAATACTAATCCAATATCTTTAGCACGAGAAGATAATTCATTATTTTCTTGTTTGAAATTTTCTTTTTCAGAAAGTTCCGCAACTACCATATCAATAGGGCGGTTTCCTAAAATATGTTTTTTGGTAGCAACAGAGAACCAACATGGGAATCCTCTTACAGAACTTAATTCACTGTATGAACGTGATTCACTAGCATCTTTAATTTGAACAGCATCTATCAATCCTTTTTCTTGAAGACTATTCTTCGCGCTTACACAATGACCACAACCTTGCATTGTGAATAAAATTAATTGTAAATTTTTAACAGCCGATTTTAAGTCATTTCCTGAGGCATCGTTTCCTGAGGCATCGTTATTTGCATATTTTTCTTTAGAGTCTGATTTAAACATTGGTACGTCTGGTCTATTAGGCCAGTTTCCTGCATTCATTTCAAAATGTCCTTTACTTCCTGTATGGCCACCACCACAACATCCTTTTTTACCATGAGAAACTTCATTTTCTAAACATTTTTCTCTTTCATTAGAAACTTCAAATGTAAATTTTTCGCGATTTCCGCTCATATCTTCTTTACACATACTGGTATAGATGATATATATCGCAAGTATTACGCCTGCCAATAATAACATTATTTTAATGCAATCCATATTTTTTTTATTATTCAAAAATATAATATTCTTTTTACAAAATATTTCTTTTAATATTATATTTTATTTATGATATAATGCATTTTCTTTTGGTAATTTGTTCGTTATTTTCGTCTAAATTATCTTTGATATTTCTATATATTTTCATGAAAATATTATTAAAATTTACATCTATAATGTTTATTTCATCATGTAATGTAATATTATTCTGCTCAGCATACATCTGGATATCGAGTTTACTTACTTTTCTATCTGTATATAAATCATTTTTATTTCCAATTAAGTATATTGGATATTTACTGTATGTTCGTGCTACATCAACCCACATGTCTATATTTTCTATACATTTATTATCTGTAATATCGTAAAATATAATTATAAGTTTTGATCTCTGAATATAATCTTTTGTAATATTTATAAAATTAAAATCTCCTGAAGTATCCCAGAATGTCAATGTTATATTTTTGCCATTTATATTTTTTTTATAAACAATGAAATCAACTCCAACAGTAGGTTGTTGTACTGCGTATGATTTTACGTCTGTTCTCATAAATTTATTTATAAATGTCGTTTTACCTGTATTACGATTTCCTAAAAAAATAATTTCACCAGTATAATATTTCATTTAATTATTATATTAATTTTATTTTAAACTTTTTACAAAATTTTTAAGTTTTGTTTTCTGATCATCATTTAATATAAAATCGTCTTCATTGTTTTCAAATTGATCAATAGTACGGGTATGAACATGTAAAAAACTATTATCGTGATCAGGCATATAAATTACTGTGCGAAATTTATTGTCATCATCATGAATATATTTGTCGTCTTCTTTTTGCATTACTGTAAATCCATGAGGGGCAGGAATATTATTTATAGAATAATTAAAAGAATTGTCATCACTTTCTTCTCCACTTTCTTCTCCACTTTCTTCATTCTCTGTTTCTGTATCACTTAAATTATCAAATATGTTTTCATCTTCATTTTCTTCACCTTCTTGAAAGAAGTTTGATTTAAGATCTTCTTCTCTATTTTCTTTATGTAAATAACCTTTTACATCGGTAGTGTATAAAGATATTTGATTAAACAACTTATATTTATTAAAAAATTTCTTAATAAAATTCTGAGCATTTTTACCAGGTTGAGGTAATTTATAATCACTTACATGAGATTCGTCTGGAAGATCTTTTTGTGTAATTTTATCATCTTCAATATCTTTCTTCATTTGATCTGCTTTTCTTAATTCATTTTTCTCATTGTTAAATTCAATAGTCATATTTGTATTTTCAGTTAAAAGCAACAATACATTGTTATCGTATTTTTTAAGCATCTTATTAATAGTAAAATCTGTAAATTCTAATGTTATATTAAGATAATTAAAATATGAATACAATATGTATAGAATACCATGTCCTACATTAATTAATGTATGTTCATAATTAGAAGGTATAGTAGTAAATTTCTTAAATTTTTTTACAAAAAATTGTGTAAACTCATCCTGTGCATCTTCGGGAGTAGCAGTATCTTTAAGATCTATATTTAATTTTTGTTTTAAATCTATAAATGTAAAGACAGATGAATTATTAATATCTCTTAAATAATCTTCTTTAGTTGCAGACGCATCATATTCATTTTTAAATATATTCCATGTATGATTGAATGTATCTGATATAAATTGATTTATAAAACTATCATTCTGTTGTAATGAATTATTAACTTGTAAATCACTTGGATATGTTGAATCATCGGTTTTAATTAGACCATAAAAATTTGTAAATACATCAGAAAAATATATGGATATTTTTGCGATTGCTTGTAAATATAAGTATAATGGTTGTTTGTTAAAGTGTTGAAATATACGTTCTTCTAACATATCATTATTTCTCAAAAAATTACGTGTAATAAATTTTCGCAAACCACGTGCTGGTGTTTCTGTTGAAGTTAATAATAATCTACATGAATTAACATCTGTTTTATAATAAGATGGTACAAATTTAGTTGGATCAGTTTCTCGCAAATGAGGAGGTTTAGAATCAGTACGTACAGATTTATTTTCAATTAAATATTGTGTATCAAGTGATAACGAATCTGATATCAATTGTGTCATATTAAAACTAGAACATTTATTATTTTTATTAAGTATACCAATGATATTATCATTAATCATTCTACTACCGTCATATATACGTACTTTAAATACGTTATCATCATAAGTTTTCATAATTAATTTTAATCCTTCTTTTTCTGATACTACAATAACAGGATAGTCGATACGTGTCAATAATATTTTTAAATTATTAACATTATCAATTGTATGTTGTGTGTCACACCATGTTGCCTTTTCTAAACCAAGTTTTGTAAGAGTTTTAGGTATCATTTCACCAACATCTTCCATATCACTATCGAAGCAAATTCGTATCTCACCTTTTAATAAAGTATCTAATGATTCGTATTTGTCTACATTGTACTCAATTTTACTATCACTATCTATAACATTTTTCCCTTTCTTTTCATGTTTTTTATTAGATAATGCTTTCTTCAAGTTTTCAAACTCAATATCACCTAAAACAGGGAGTCCTTTTCTAACAAATTCATTTCCACTGTATTTTTCATATATTAGACTTAATTGTTTAGTTAACGTATCTTCGTGCATGTATTCAATTTGTTTTTTGAAAAAATCGCTTGATATTTTCATAAAAAACGAATATAATTTGAATATGTAATCATCTATATCTATTTTACCCGGCATAATATTACTAATATCAATAAATAATTGTTTGAAATATTTTTTATACTCAGATTTATTTAATTGATGTAAAGACTCAATAATAAGATCGCTTTCTCTTGAATTTAAATATATTATAAATGCTTCTAATATACTATCTATTAGAACAAAATAATTATCTTTTAATAGATATACATCTATATCATCTGTTTTTTCAACTTCTACTTGTGTATTAATATCTTTTAAAAAACCTTCTTTATCATCTTCCCCATATCTTTTACCTGTTTTAGGATTTACGCGCATCTTTTGTAAATCTCTGCATATTTGGCGTCTATCTAAATCATCCGATGTGGGAGGTATTGTCATACCCATATCTTTATACATTTTGACAAGACGTTTACTTGGTTTTTTGTTATCAATCCACGCGTTACAATCTTTTGTAAAGTCAGGATCGTCTTTTCTAAATATTGAATCATATTTTTCTAAATCTTCTTCAGTAAATGTACCTTTTAATCGTTTTGTTAAGTAGTCTAATTTATTGTTAATTCTTTCTATTTGTTCAGGATTATCTCTATTTTCTTGAAGTTGTGCTTGGTAATCAGCCATCATTCTTAAAACAATAACTTTACGCATATTATTAGTAATATCGCTTTCATCTATAGTAAATAATTTATTATGAGTAGATTCTGGCTCTTCTGTTATGCTAAAAAATTCTTTTAATGTTTCAATAAAATCATCACGATTATTATCATCAAGATCCATTTCTGATATTTTAACAATATTATTAAAAAGATCTTCTTGTCTACGTTCTGCAAAATTCCATTTAATAAGATTAC
>MDSZ01144024.1_pt1 | contig 12378 bp, 10 predicted proteins | sample 811201 | NCBI WGS metagenome assembly MDSZ01 (sample SAMN05326647, study PRJNA326480) | marine metagenome | isolation source: seawater | place: Indian Ocean: North | collected 2010
CGACTCCGACCGGGTCGATGAAGGGCAGCTATCGCATGATCGGGCTGGACGGCGAGATATTTGAGGTGAAGATTCCGCATTTCGCGCTGATCGCGCCGGCGATTGCCGAATGAAGCGAACGCATCTGCCGCTGAATGGCCTGCGCGTTCTGGACGCTGCCGCACGTCATCTGTCCTTCACCCGCGCCGCCGACGAACTGGCGGTGACGCCGGCCGCCGTTGGTCAGCAGATCCGTGCACTGGAGGATATGCTGGGCGTCGTGCTGTTCCGGCGCACGCCAAAGGGGTTGGAACTGACGCCGGAAACCGAAGGCGGACTGGATGCTTTGCGGGCCGGCTTCCTGCAATTTGAAGAAGCTGTGCGGGCGATGCAGGCTGGGCAATCCAGCAGCGCGCTCACCATTGCAGCGCCGCGCGACATCACCGCCAAATGGCTGCAACCACGCCTTGCCGCCTATGCCGCGAGCCAGCCCGACCTGACATTTCAACTGATCGCTGCGGACGATGCGCTAGATTTCACTGAGGCAAATCTGGATCTTGCGCTGCGGCTGGCGGATGGTCCCGCCGAGCATGAGGGAGTGAAGATCGGTGATCCCGCTTATGTGACAGTGGAGGCGGCGACCGGTGGTCCCGATCTGCGGATCGACTGGCCGGGCTGTCCAACGGACGATCGGCCGGCGATCATTCGCGTTGCCGATGGCGGTTTGGCGATCGAAGCGGCTGCAAACGGGTTCGGACGCGCACGGGTGCCGCAGCTGCTGGCGCAGGCGGACCTCGATGCCGGGCGGGTGCGTCAGGTGGGCGATCCATCGCCCACCCTGCTCGCCTATTGGTTGATCGCGCCGCTGCCGCAATGGCGGCAGAAAAAGGTCAAGGCGCTGGTCGAGGCGCTGACCGCCTGACCGGATTCATCAGTGTCGGAAGAACAGGGTCACGGACGCGACGTGATTGACGCGCGTGTCGCCACCGCGCTGGTTGATGACTTGGTTGAGATAGCCCACTTCCAGCGTGGAAGCACCGGGCAGGCCAACCTCTGCCCCAATGAAGCTGCGCAATTGGTCAAAACCTCCGCGCACGCCCCAGTCGGTATCGTTCAGCGCGACGAAGCCCTCCGCATAGACCAGCGCGTTGAGTGCATCGCTGCCCGGATTGAGCGGTTTTTCATAGCGGAGCATTTCCCGCAGTCGCCAGCCCATGTCATCGCCATCGGAGCGCCATCGCTGCTCGAGGCGTGTGCGGGAGGACAATTCGCCTGCCCACGGCTTGCCGAGCGTCCAGTTGATCTGTTGAAAGCTGCGCTCTTCATTCACGTCCTTGCCGCTTTCGACCGGCACCACAATATGGGCAAAGCCCTGATAGAGCGTTACGGAGGGTGAGAATTTCCAGCCAATCGCGCCGCGGAACAGCGCCTGATCAATCCGCGATATGCCATCGCCGACGCGCGGCTGTATTTCGGCGAAATAGACGAGGTCGTCCTTGATCGAGCCCATGCTGGTGACGTTCAGCCAGAATTGTTCATCCTGACTGGTTTCGGCGTGAGCGGGCGCGCCGAGACAGGAGGCGAGCGCGGACAGGGAGAGGATCAAACGGCGCATGATGGTCCGGGACCTGGGCGGTAACAAGGTAGCAGCCTTTAGCCCCCCGATGTTTCCCGGCCATGTCTGCGCTGTGACTTACTGTCCCCAAGCAATCAGGTGATGACGCTGGGACTGTCCATGCTGGTAAAGCCGCTGATGTCGGCGACCTCCTGTGCCGCAGCGATCAGGGGCGCGAGCGCAACAGCCGTTTCCATGCTTAAATCACCATCCGCGGCAACATAGCGTTCGATATAGACGCGCAGCGTGGCGCCCTCCGTGCCGGTGCCCGACAGGCGGAAGACAATGCGCGAGCCATCCTCAAACAGGATGCGGATGCCTTGATTTTGGCTGATCGATCCGTCGGTCGGATCGGTATAGGCAAAATCGTCGGCGCTGCTGATCGTGCCGCCACTGTTGCTGGTGCCCGAAAGGGTAATCAGCTTGTCGCGCAGCGCCGCCATCAAGGCGTCGGCCCTGTCCTTGGCGATCGCTTCATAATCGTGCCGGGCATAATAGTTGCGGCCATAGGTCGCCCAGTGATCCGCCATGATGGCAGCGACGCTCTGTTTGCGCGCGGCGAGGATGTTGAGCCACAGCAGGACCGCCCAGATGCCGTCCTTTTCCCGGACATGATCGGATCCGGTGCCCGCACTTTCCTCGCCGCAGATCGTCGCCATCCCGGCATCGAGCAGATTGCCGAAGAATTTCCAGCCTGTGGGCGTTTCGTAGAGCGCGATGCCGAGCTTTTCCGCCACGCGATCCGCCGCGCCGCTGGTGGGCATGGATCGGGCGATGCCCTTCAGCCCGTTCGCATAGCCGGGCGCAAAATGGGCATTGGCGGCGAGGACGGCAAGGGAGTCGGAGGGCGTGACATAGCAATGGCGGCCGATGATGAGGTTTCGGTCGCCATCTCCGTCCGAGGCCGCGCCAAAGTCGGGCGCGTCCGCCGCCATAAGCCTTTCATAGAGCCCTTTGGCATGCACCAGGTTGGGATCGGGATGGTGATGACCAAAGTCGGGCAACGGGGTGCCGTTCATCACGGTGCCGGCCGGCGCACCGAGGCGACGCTCGAAAATCTCGGTCGCATAGGGTCCGGTCACCGCGCTCATGGAGTCGAACGCCATGGAAAAGCCTCCGGCGATCAGCGCCTGGATAGCCCCGAAGTCGAATAGGCTTTCCATGAGGTCGGCATAGGCGGCTACGGGATCGACGACCTCGACCACCATTTCGCCGAGTTGCCAGGTACCTAGCCTGTCGATGTCGACGTCGGCTCCATCAATGATTTTATATCGGTCGATGACTAGCGATCGCGCGGCGATGGCGTCTGTCACCTTTTCAGGCGCGGGGCCGCCATTGCCAATATTATATTTAATGCCGAAATCCTCGTCCGGACCGCCAGGATTGTGGCTGGCCGACAGGATGAGGCCACCAAAGGCGTCCGCCGACCGGATCAGGTGCGAGGCGGCAGGCGTGGAAAGGATACCGCCCCGGCCGACGAGCACGCGGCCAAAGCCGTTGGCTGCCGCCATCTTGAGCACGGTCTGGATGACTTCGCGGTTGAGATAGCGTCCATCTCCCCCCAAAACCAGCGTCTTGCCTTCGAAACCGTCCAGGCTGTCAAACACCGACTGCACGAAGTTTTCCGCATAGTGGGGCTGCGCAAAGACACGCACTTTCTTGCGCAGGCCCGAAGTGCCCGGCTTCTGGTCGGTGAAGGGGGTTGTGGTAACGGTCTGGATCACGCCGGCATCCCTTGCATCATTGAATATGTCCTTTTCGCGCGACCAACTGCGTCCTGCAATGGCGCATGTTCAGCCTTTTTGTGCAAACCAGATGACGTGGCGCGGTCCCTTGCCATTATCCCGGGCGCGGACAACCACTTCCTCGACGTGGAAGCCAGCGGTGCGCAGGCGTCGCGTGAACGCGTCGTCAGACCCGGCCGACCAGATGGCGAGGATGCCGCCGGGCCGAAGCGCCGCGCGGGACGCCTGTAACCCCTTGCCATTATAGAGCCGGTCATTGGCGGCGGCGGTGAGGCCGTCGGGACCATTGTCGACGTCGAGCAGGATCGCGTCATAGCTGCCCTGCGCATCCGCGATCACGTTCACGACATCGTCGATCATGAGATGTACGCGCGGATCGTCCAGGCATCCTGCCGCAAGGTCCGCCATCGGGCCGCGCGCCCATTCGATGATTTCGGGCACCAGTTCGGCCACGGTGATGCGTGCGTCGGCCGACAAAGCGCCCAGCGCGGCGCGCAGGGTGAATCCCATGCCATAGCCGCCGATCAGGAGATGCGGGGCTTTCCGATCGCGCAATCGTTCGATCGTCATCAATGCCAGCTGCTTTTCCGAACCGCTCATGCGACTGCTCATCAACTCGTTTCGGTCGAGCACGATCATATGATCGCCACCGCGTCGATAGAGTTTGAGCTCCTGTCCCCCAGGAACTGTGGCAGAGCCCAGATATTCACGCGGCGTCATTACGATGTCCTAGCATTCCAAGATCAAGACGTGCGCATGGCAGCTTGGCTTCCGTCGCGCAAATGCTACAGGCGATCGCGTGCACTGGCCGGTGGTTGGCCGACCAGCGCCGGCGATGCTATCCGCCGTCTCCTCTCGTTTCCGACTCTCCACAGGCAGCCTTTTTCTTCATGCGTTATTTTCTCGACACTGAATTCAATGGCTTTGGCGGCACGCTGATCAGCGTGGCGCTGGTGCCGGAACATGGCGATCAGGAATGTTATGTATCTCTGCCGTTGCCAGAGGTAATCGAGCCATGGGTCGCGGGGCACGTCATTCCCTATTTGCGCCACGTGCCGCCGGGCATCGACCATGAACTGGATCGGGTCGAGGCGGCCGACCTTGTCGCCACTTACCTGGCCGGCGATTCCGATCCGGTGATTATCGCGGACTGGCCGGAGGATCTGGCGCATTTCTGCGCGTTGTTGGTGACGGGGCCGGGGCGGATGGCCGGGGTCGATTTCGGCCTGAAGCTGGAATTGATCAACGCCGCGGGCTTCAGCGCAGCGGCGAACAGCCGCGTCCCGCACAATGCGCTGCATGATGCGCGGGCGCTGCGTGACTTTTACATGCTTGACCGGGCCGGCTGAGACCGCCCGACCCGGCTGCGTTCCAGCCACCAGAGCAGCGCGCTGACCAACAACCAGGCGATGCCAAAGGGCCACGCCGTGCCGGGGGCATTGCGGGTCGCTTCGCTGGCGATTGCCGGGGCATTCGGGAGCAGCAGGGTTGCGTCTCTGTCGCGCGCGCTGCGCATGGCCGGCAGCGCGTCGGCGGGTTGAACGTAAAAGGGTGCGTTTCCATCCTTGGTGATGAGCCGATGCCACCCCGCTTTGACCGGCCAGAAAGCGGCGCACGCCCCGACAGGTTGCAGGGCAACAGCGGAACCGTCAGGCTGCTGCACCGATGCGCGAAGCCCTGTTCCGCAGAGCGACAGGCGTTCGCCCGCCCAACTGATCGCAGGGGGCGAGGCCGGGCTTGGCGCGGGTCGTATGACAGCGCGGGCCAGCGCTCTCCACCAATCGTCATACAGCGTCGCCCACCCGGTCAGGACCAGCGCATAGCTGTCGAGTCCGGTGAAAAGCGCCACTCGTCCCAGGCCCTGCGCTCGCCATGCGGCAATGGGCGCGTCACCCCCATCTTGCAGAAGGGCTGCTGATGTCATGCCCAGGGGGGAAAGCGCGAGCCGGCTGACGTCTGGAATGAAATCGGCCGGCAGACGCATATCTTCCGGCGCCGTTTCGGTCGCGATGCCAAGGCGTGTACGGGCGATCGAAGCGGGAGCGGGTTTGGGCAAAACAAGGGGCGAAATACTGTTGGTGCCGGTCAGAGCGAAGCCCAGGTTTCGCCACTGCGATCGGGTTGTGGCATCCAGCGGGCCGGTCGGACGCAGGATCATGCCCAGGCCGTTGCGCACCGCCGTCATGAGCGCGGCGCGCCGTCCGCCCAGGGCGATCCAGCTGCGATCGTCGATCACCACGAGGTCGAACCGCGCGAGCGTGGCAGGATTGAGGGAGATCGGGGCGTCGCCTAACGAAATGCCTCCGCCTGCACTGATCTGACTCGTGACTTCGAACCCGGCGTCAGTCGCCCAACGGCGCAGATATTTGATTTCGGGTCCCGGAGCGGCGGCGAGGAGCAGGAGTCGCAAGGGTTTTGGATCGCGCACGGTCAGGGGAACCGAGGCCTGCGCGAGAGTGCGGCCATTGGTTCGGACCCGCAAGGTGAAGAGGCTGTTTCCGGCCGCCCTGGCCGTGCCCGTCAGGCGGACATGCCCCTGCCGGTCGGGGGAGGTGACATCCGTCACGCGCCCGGCCGGATCGAGCAACTCGACGACCATATTACTCGATGGCGTGACCATGCCGCCTACCCCGAAGCTTTCCCCCGGCGCAGCGACGGGTGGGGGTGTCACAGACACTATCCCGGCGGGCGGGGGGTGCGGATTGAAATCGACGTCGAGCCCGGACGCAGCGTCCATATCGCGCGGGGTGAACCCCGACCCCAGCACCGTGATGCGCCGGACCTGCGGATGCCGGCGCAAGGCGGTGGCCAGATCGGGAACATGCTCGGCGCCCTGCATGTCGCCGGCTTCGGGGAGCGCCAGGGTGGGCGCACCGGCGGGTTCGGCGAGTTGCGGCGCACCGGCCGTCGCGACGCGGATTGCGTCGCCGCCAACCGGAACGGGCGGAGGATACAGGGTGAGGAAGAGCAACGCTGCGCAAACGGGTTGCAGGAGAAGCAGCGCGATCAGGCGGGGCCGATGCGGCTGCGGCGACGCGCGATGCCACAGGATCAGGCGGACGGCCGCAAGCAACCCGGCCAGGACTAAGATTGCCGCAGTAATATGTTCAATCGTCATGATCCGCTGCCCTGAAGAGCCTGCAAATAGCGTGCGCCCATGGCGTCGGGCCGCTGTCTCGGCATGGGCTGGCCTGTCGGCCGTTCCATGGCGGTCCAGAGGAGGCCTTGCAGGCGAGCGCGGCAGGCTGCGTAACGTGGTTGCTGCCGGACGGCGTCGATCGCGGCGGTCAGCGCGAGCGGATCGGGGAGCCGCCCCGCGTTGGCGCGGACCCAGTTGCCGAGCGCCGTCGGGTCGGGAACCGCGCCGCCTTCCAGCGCGCGCCATGCTGCCGCGGCCGGTCCATCGCTGCGTTTGATTCCCGCGAGCTGAAGCGTACGGTTGCCAATGCCTTCCCGGTCGCCAGTCATCCGCCGCGTCGGATCGATAGGCGGGAGTTCCGGCCCGACGCGCGACAGGAAGATGCGGGTCGCCTGCTGCACCTCCTTGATGAAGCGCAGAGCGCGATTGGCATAGGGCAGCGCGAGGTCTGGCCGACCCTGTTTGAGTTCCCGCTCCGATCCCCACATTTCGTCGACTGCTTTTTTCAGGATCGCCCGCGTTTCCGGGTCGAGGCTGGAGGCAGGCGATTCATCATGGGCATGGCCAAATTCCGCCAGCACATCTTCAGGCGCTCCGAAACCTGGGCTGTGCCTGACAGGCGGCCCGTGATCGTGGCCATCGCCGTCGAAATGATGTTCGGCGTCGGCAGTGGGCAGCTCTGGCTCACCTTCTTCCTCTCCGCCGAGGAACTGGCTGTAGCGGCCCCTTAGTATCTGTTGGTCGTTGCCGATCGTGCCGGATTTGGCGAGATAACGGTCGGACGACAGGGCGCGCTTTTGTTTGAGCAGGGCTTCGGCGTCGATAATGATCTGACGCTGGCTGCGGAAATAGGCCGGGAGAGTGGTGTTGACCATGCCTTCCAGGCCACCGCTTTCGGGCGCGCGCGCCGAAGGCCAGCGCAAGATGAGGCTAGGGCCGCGCACTTCTTGCGGTGAAGGGGTGCGATTGTCACGGACGATCAGTTGGACCACCATGTCCCCACCGGCGGAAAAGCCGAAAGAAGAAAAATTCAAAACAGGGGCGAACCGCCGGTCCTGTGCCGCGCCGGTACCGCTGACAGGAATTTCACGTTCGGAAAAGGTCACATTCTCGCCTTCGCCGATCGCGAGCGTGATCCGCAAGCGTGCGGACGACGCGACGCCAAAATCATCGGTTGCAGCAAAGGCGGGGGTCCAACTAAGCTGGCCAGCTTTTACCATAGTCAGCGCAGGGGTGAGCGCCTTCACCTGCGGCGGGTTGTCGGGCTGTGCATCGATGCGGTGGAGCGGCGGGGTGGGCCCCCGATCAGCTGCGGGATCGACCCGGTAAAGAAATGAGCGATCAAGCGTCAGGCCCGCGACCCAGTTGTCGCCATCGCGGCGAAGCGTCAGAGGCTTGCCATCTACCAACAATAGGCGCGGGCCTTGCGCTACCGGATCGAACCGCAACGTCCATTCAAGGCGCGAGCCAAGCGGCGCCTGCACGTCGAGTTTGGCGGAATCGCGCTTGGGCAGCCCCGTATAGGCTGGGGGCAATATGCGCAGGTTCTGTGCGACGAGACGCGGGAGACCGGGCGCGGTAGCTATGCCTTCCTGGCTGGGAGCGAGACGTGGTGGGCCTTCACCTGGCCTCGGCCAAAGCAGCGCGCCGGCGACGATGACGGCTGCGACGCAGAAAAGACCGAGCAGCCATTGCTTCGACCAGCGGGGGACAAGGTCGTGCGGTGAGGCCTGATCGAGCCGGTCGGCTATACGCGTGCGTTGTAGCGCCTGAAGCGGTGTGATCGTTGGTGGTGGGGAGAAAAGCAGGGCGCTGCTATCCTCCAGTTCCGGGCGACTCGCGTCCAGGCGGTGGATGAGCCATGCGCGGTCCTGGCGCGTGGCGCGCCTGCGGGCGAGGACCAGCGCGAGCGCGCCACCAGCCAGAAACAAGGCGGCTGCGGCAGCGAGACCTGAGATGCGCCAGGCGACAGCCGTCAGCGCGGCCAGGACGGGGAGGGCGAGGCCAAGCGTGTCGAGGAAGGATCGACGCCGCGCCGGGGCGACCCAGTGGGAAAAAAACCTTTCGGCGCTCATGGCGCTATGCTCCGACTGCGTCGGGACGCAAGCCAGCGTTCGACGCCAAACAGCAGGGCAATGATCAACGCGAGCCATGGCGCGAGCGGTTGTGGCGGCAAGTCATAGGCACGTGCCCCCGTCATTGGAGCATAATCGCGAGCAGCAACACGATCGGGTGGGGGGGATGCAGGGTAGAGTGCTGTACGGAGGTGTAGCGGGAAATCCGCGTCGAGCAACAGCGGCATGGCATCGGGGCGGAGCGGGCGGGTCAGGCGAAGCACGTACCCTTGGTCAAGGCGTGCCGCTTCGCCCAGCGGCAAGCCGTCCTCGTCGCGCCAGACCGTAACGAAGCGAGTGCTTTCGGACAATTGGGCGTCGGATGGCAGCAGCAAAGTGCCGCCTTGAGATACCCAGTCTCGCACAGCCTGCGATACGCTGCTGGCTGCCAGCCAAGCCAGGCTCTGCCGATGATCGGGCAGCGGGTCGGTCAGGTCGGCGCCGGGGGGAGCATCCTTTTGCTTCTCAAGCTGCCATGCGTCGGCGACCGCGCGCAGATAGCGCGCGCCGTCCCTATGCGCTTCGTCATGACGGACGGAGAGTGATCGCCCAGGCGGCTTGGAGGATGAGCGCTGTGGCATGGCGCCTGGCTGGATTTCCCACTTCACCGAACGCGACAGCCGGATGCGGTCGGCGTCGGCACCCGTGATGATCCGTGGCGTCACGATCGTCAGGGCCGCGCTCTGTGGCAGATCGGCGTCCAACTGTCTGATCAGACTGGCGACGGGAATGCGACCGTGCGGTTCGGGAGCGTCGATGTTCGGGAAACCGGGAGCAAGCCAGTGAAGCCGGGCGGCGGGATAGGCCGCTGGGTCGACTTGCGCGCCGGGAAGAACCGCAACATAAGGTCGGTCATCGGCAGCGCCCCAAAGCACCGGCCGGGCCAGAAGAAGTGCAAGCAACGCGAGGAGCAGCAAGCGCACCAGCAAAAGGGGCCATTCGTCGAATCGCAAGCGGGAGCGCGGCCGTGGCTTCTGGCGCAGCCAGCGTAGGGCAGCGAAATCCGTGGGCAGTTGCTCGCTGCGGCGGGCGATATGAATGACCAGCGGGACGATCAGCGCGGCCAGCGCCGCTAGAGCGGCGGGAAACAGAAGCCCAAAACCCATCGCGCTCAATCCGCCGTGCCAGGCGCCGCAAACAGGCGACGCAGGGGCAGATCGACAGCCTCATCCAGCACATGCGCCACGTGGCGTATACCGGTGGCGTCCAGACGGGCGTGCAGCGCTTCCCGCGCAGCGCCAAAGCGGGCAAGGAACTCTGTGCGGAGCGCGGCACCGTCCGCGAGCAGTTCCTCGCCGGTCTCCGGGTCGCGGAATCGAAAGCCCCCCGTGAAGGGAAAGTCCCTTTCGGCGACCGTCAGCATCTCGATCACCAGCGTTTCGCGCCCTGCTGATGCCAGCTTCTCCACCAAGGCCACGGCTCCGTTGTCGAAACAGTCGCTAAGCATAATCACGAGATCATGCGTGCCGATCCTTTCCCACAAGGGGCCTAACTGATCGTTGGAAGCGAAGGTCCGGGCTGCGGCTATGTCCAGCAACTCCAGCATCATTCGGTCGCGCTGGCGTAATCCCGTCGCGGGAGGGACCAAGCGCAGCCCTGAATCACCCAGCGCGATGAGGCCGAACCGATCGCCCTGCGGCATCGCGAGTTCGCCGATGGCCGCAGCGATCGCCTTAGAGGCATCCAGGCGGCTGTAATCGGGTCGCGCGGCATCGCTCTGACCCATCGATGCGCTGGCGTCGATCAGGATCCAGATCGCGACCGGACTTTCGCGTTCCGCTTCGCGCACGAAGAATTTGTCGGAGCGAGCGTAGAGCTTCCAGTCGATCTGTCGCAATTCGTCGCCCGGTTCATAAGCGCGATATTGCGCGAATTCGAGACCCGCGCCCCGGCTATGGCTTTGATGCAGGCCGATGCCGTGCGACCCCACGGCCCGACGCGTGACGAGGCGCAGGCCGCGAAGGCGGCTGCGCACGTCTGGGGGGAGGAAGTCGGCCATGGCTGCGCGGATCAGGCCAGAGGCACCGCACGAACGAGCGCGGCAACCACGTCGTCAGCGCTGCGTCCCTCTGCTTCCGCCGCGAAGGAGAGCAGAAGCCGATGCCGCATGACCGGCGCGGCGAGCGCGGCGATATCCTCGCGCGTAGCGGCGAGCCGCCCTTGCAGCAAAGCCCGCGCCTTGGCGCAGAGGATCAATGCCTGTCCGGCGCGCGGGCCTGCGCCCCATTTCACATATCTGCGGATTTCTTCCGGCGCGGTATCGGCGGGACGGCTGGCGCGAACGAGGCGGGTGACCCAAGCCAAAAGATCGTCGCTCAAATGCACATCACGGACCAGCTTCTGAAGGGCGAGTACTTCCTCGCCCTGCATGACCGTCGGTACCATGCCGCCGCCTGCGCCGGTAGTTTGGGCAAGAATGGCGCGTTCTTCCTCCTCGGTCGGATAATTCACGCGGACATGGAGAAGAAAGCGGTCAAGCTGCGCTTCGGGGAGGGGGTAGGTGCCGGCTTGCTCGAGCGGATTCTGGGTCGCAAGCACAAAGAAAGGGCGGGGAAGCTGATGCGTGACGCCGGCATAGCTAACGGTCTTTTCCTGCATCGCCTCCAGCAACGCCGCCTGGGTTTTGGGCGGCGTGCGGTTGAGTTCGTCGGCGAGCAGCAAATTGGTGAAGATCGGCCCCTGCTGAAAACGAAAGCTGCGATGGCCGGTGCCATGATCCTCTTCCAGCAATTCGGTGCCAAGGATATCGCTTGGCATCAGGTCGGGCGTGAATTGAACCCGGCGGAAATCGAGTTTGAGTGCTTCGCCCAAGGATCGGACGAGAAGCGTCTTGCCCAGACCCGGCACGCCTTCAAGCAGGCAATGTCCGCCAGCCAGAAGGCCGATCAGCAGTTGCTCCACGACATCGGCCTGTCCGACGATGGCCTGGCCAATGGCGGCGCGCAAGTCGGCCAGGCGCGCGAGGCGAGCCTGGATATCGGCTTCGGTAAGGTCGGTCATGATAGTGATGGCCCTTGTTTGACAGTGTCATCCCCGCGAAAGCAGGGTTCCATCTCCGAAAGGTGCGGAAATGGAGAGCGCAGGAGGTAAGTACCCGCTTCCGCGGGAATGACGTGCGATTGGAAAGTCACACCGACAGCGCGTACATCACGATGTTGACGGCGAATTTCGTATTGTCCTCGGCCAGGAAGCGTTTGTTGCGCCAGTCATAGTCCCATTCGCAGCCATAATCCTTGTTGCTGTAAAGAACGCCCAGGCGGCCATTCACCTCTATGCCCTTGAGATACTCATGGATGAGGTCGTCGCCCCAGCCATTGAGTTCGAGCGCGGTATTGGGCGGACCGTCGAATTTGAAGAAGCTGCGATAGATGCCGTGGCTGTCCGGCAGTTCGACAAGGGCCTCGGGGCCGAAAATCTTGGCCATCTGGGCTTCGAACGAGCGGGCGAACAGCCCGTCAATGTCGTGATTGCAATCGTCGACCATGACAAAGCCGCCGCTGCGCACATAGCGTTCGAAATTCCGTCGCTCTGCCGGCGAAAATTCCACCAGCTTGTGACCGGCCATGTAACAGAAGGGCGCGGTCAGCATCCTGGGGTCAGACAGCGCGATCACATGCTCCTTGGGATCGACGCGCAGGGTGGTGTAGTCGATGAGCGAGGTGATGATGTTGGACGGCGCGCGCTGATCAACATCCCAGTCGCCCGAATCATAGCGGAGGCGGGTGAACCAGAAATCATAGCCACCCGTTGCTGCGGCCAGCGGCCTGGCCAGCATAGCGCTGGACA
>MDSZ01182275.1_pt1 | contig 12378 bp, 10 predicted proteins | sample 811201 | NCBI WGS metagenome assembly MDSZ01 (sample SAMN05326647, study PRJNA326480) | marine metagenome | isolation source: seawater | place: Indian Ocean: North | collected 2010
ACTTTCCCTAAGCTTTCACTTGCCAGGTGTTACCTGGTTTTTTTTCCAGTGGAGCCCGGACTTTCCTCTTGATTACTCAAGCGATCATCGCACCATCTGATTGACTTTTATTATTTTTTAATTTTTCGTCAATAAAATATTTAAAAAATGTGAAAGCAAAAAATTCAAAGTAACTTTGTCGACTCTTCCTGTAATGTTGAATTGAATAAAATGAGATTGGTACGATATTAACAATTTTTTTAAAAGATAGTAATTGTTAAAAGATCCTCTTGTATCATAGCCAAAATATCCCAGTATAAATAATGCAATTTTACTTTTTGAACGTATTTTATTTTTAACAAACCATTTTAATAAATTATATGATATAAAATGATTATTATTAGCTGGAGTATAAGTCACATTTTTTTCATACAGCTCATTCCAAGGAAATCTTGATCCTGGATCTATTTTTCTAAAAGGTGCTATATCGGAGTGCCCCAAAATATTATGATTAGTTATGTTATATTTTTTTTTTAATTTTTTTAAGAGAATTTTAAGTGACTTTATCATTTTTTTTGAAAACTTACTGTTGTCTTTATTTGGATCAAAGTCTAATTCTACACCGATAGAAATTGAGTTTATATCAATACAGTTATTCCAAAATGCAACTCCTGCATGCCATGCTCTTTTATTTTCATTAACTAATCTAAACACTTCTCCATTTTGTGAAATTAAAAAATGTGAACTAACTTTGTTTTTTGGATCACATAAAAAATTTATTGCCTCTTTGTAATTACTGAGAGCTGTATAGTGAATTATTATTAACATTATTCTCTTACTTTTTCTCTTATTAAAATTAGGCGACTTAAATTTATTGATTAATTTCATTCAAATTTTTGTTTAGAAGCTATATATATGTATACAATGTTTAAGTTTATAATCATTTCATTAATTACTGTATCATTTTTTTATGGTTGTACATCATCAAATAATTCAAAAAAAAATAGTGAATTGAATAATATTAAAAAACCAGAAGATTTATACATTGATGCAATGAATCTATTTTCAAGTGAAAATTATTTTTTTGCGAATGAAGAATTTATTAAACTACAACAATTATATCCATTGTCTAATGAGGCAATTCAAGCTGAAATAATGATGGGATTTATCTCATATTTACAACTAGATTATGATGATGCTGTTTTGAAGTTTGAAAGGTTTATATCGAAGTATCCATCGCATAATAATTTAGATTATGTATATTATATGATAGCTATGAGTTATTATGAGCAAATTACTCACCATGAATTAGATGGTCAGTACAACGAATTAGCTCTAATAAGTTTTAATCAAGTTATTACAAGATTTCCAAAAAGTGAATATGCAAAAGATAGTAGGCAAAAAATTATATTGGTTAAATCTAACAAAGCAGCCAAACATATGGAAATTGGAAGATTTTATCTAAAGGAAAAAAAATATACTGCAGCTTTAAACAGATTTAAAATAGTTATTGAAGATTATTCAATGACTAAGTTTTCTGCTGAAGCACTTCATCGAATGGTTGAGGCATATTATGAGATGGGGATGATTGAAGAAAGTATACAAACAGCATCTGTCCTCGGACATAACTACCCAAATTCTATATGGTATACTTACAGCTACAATTTAATTAAAGAAATCGACTCTACAGATTCTTTATTTGAGAAGGTAAAAGATATTTTTAATTAATGAAATTAACAGATAAAAATAAGTCAATTTTAAAAAGATTAAAATACTTATCTAAAGAAATAAAAAAACACAATAATTTTTATCATAATTTAGATAAACCTCAAATTACAGATTCTGAATATGATAAATTAATATTCGAAAACAATGAATTAGAAAAAAAATATCCATATTTAATTTTAGAAAATAGTCCAAACAAAATAATTGGTAGTGAAATAAAAAGTAAATTCGAAAAAATAAATCATTTATCTCAGATGTACTCGCTAGGTAATGCTTTTAATAAAAATGATATATTAGAATTTATAAAAAGAATTAATAAATTTTTAAATAAGCCTGAAAATAATAATTATGATTTTTTAGTTGAACCAAAAATAGATGGCCTTTCTTTAAATCTCTTTTATGAAAAAGGTAAATTAATTTCCGCAGGAACAAGAGGAGATGGTTTTGTTGGAGAAAATGTTACAGAAAATATAAAAAAAATTAAAGATATACCCCCTAATCTAAATAAGAATTATCCTGATTTTATTGAAATTAGAGGTGAAGTTTTTATAAATAAAGATGATTTTAAAAAAATTAATTCAAGCTTAGTTGAAAAAGACCAATTTGCAAATCCAAGAAATGCAGCTGCGGGTAGCTTAAGGCAATTAAATACATCAATTAGTCACAACAGACCTTTAAGATTTATAGCTCATGGTATTGGAAAAACTGACAAACAATATAAAAAAATTAACGAATATTATGTAGATTTAAATAAATGGAATATACCCACAAATAAATTATGTAAATTTTGTAATTCTATTGATGAAATATTAAATCACTTTGAAGAAATAAATAATTTTAGAAGTGAAATTGAATTTGATATTGATGGACTAGTTATAAAATTAAATAATATAGATTTTCAAAAAAGGTTAGGTTATGTTGGAAAAAATCCAAGATGGGCAATTGCTTTAAAATTTTCTTCAGAGAAAGCCAATACAAAAATTGAAGATATTGATTTTCAAGTTGGAAGAACAGGCGCCATTACACCTGTAGCAAGATTAAAATCTATAAATATTGGTGGGGTCATTGTATCCAATGCATCGCTTCACAATTTTGATGAAATAAATAAAAAAAATATTAATATTGGAGACGTTGTTGAAATAAAAAGAGCGGGCGACGTCATACCATACGTAACTAAAATAATAAAAAAAAATAATAATAAAATAAATAAAGTAATTTTGCCTAAACTATGCCCTGTATGTGGTAGCAAAGCTATAAAAGAAAATGATGAGGCTGTTTTGAGATGTTCAAATAAGTATACTTGTAGCTCACAAATTATTGGTCAATTAATTCATTTTATAAGTAAAAAAAGTTTAAATGTTGATGGTTTTGGAGAAAAACAGGTAAAGCAATTTTACCAATTAAAATATATTCAAAAATATGAAGATATATTTAATTTAAAAAATAAAAAAAAGGAAATAATTAATTTAAATGGTTGGGGTGAACTATCTTTTAATAAACTAATTACTTCAATTGAAAATTCTAAAAATATTTCTTTAAAAAGATTTATATATTCACTAGGAATACGCTATATTGGTGAAATTAATTCTGAAATTTTAGCAAGAGATTTTGATAATTTAGATAAATTAATATCTTCAATTAAAAATATAGAGCAAATAAAAAATATTGATGGATTAGGACCCAAAGCAATTTCTTCACTTATTGAGTATTTCTCAAACGAAAAAAATTTAAAAACGATAAAAAAATTGCAAACTTATCTGAAAATTTCAAACAAAAAAATAAAAATTGTAGACAATTATTTTTCTAATAAAAATTTGGTTTTCACTGGGAGTTTAACATCTTTATCTAGAGATGAGGCAAAATACTTAGCTAAAACTAATGGAGCAAAAATCTTATCTACTGTAAGCAACAATACAGATTATCTAATTATTGGAGAAAAAGCAGGTTCAAAATTAGATAAGGCAAAAATATTAGGGATAAAAATACTTAAAGAAAAAGAATTCCTAAAGAAAATTAATCAATAATTTTTAAAAACTTAAGATATATTTTTTTTGAAGAAAAATTTTCAAAATTAATCATCGCTTTTTCATTATCCATACTCGTAATCTTACCATATCCATATTTTTTATGATATATTTTTGATCCAATTTGAAACTCATAATCATTAGAAAAATCTTGATTTAAATCCCAATCAATTACGTCCTTTTTAAAATTATTAATTAATCTCTGTCTGCCAGGTGTAATAATATCCATATCAAATTTATCCTCTTCAACAAAATCTTCTAAAAAATTATTTTCCTGAATGTACTTAGAATCATTTATTTCGATTAATTCTTCTGGAAGTTCACTTATAAATCTGGAGGGAATATTATAATCATGTGAATTATATGAATATCTATTTTGATTGACATATGAAATAAATATTTTTTTTCTGGCTCTTGTTAAAGCAACATAAGCTAATCTTCTTTCTTCTTCTAATCCCTTATTGCCATGTTCTTCAATAGATCTATTACTTGGAAATACTCCTTCTTCCCAACCCGCAAGAAAGACATAATCAAATTCTAAACCCTTAGCCGCATGCATAGTCATTAATGTAATTGTTTCTTCAGATGTGTTTGTTATATTTTCCATAACTAAAGAAACATGCTCGAGAAATCCTTCTAAATTTTCAAAATCTTTTAAACTTTCAACAAATTCATTTATATTATCTATCCTAGATAGATTTTCAGGGTTCCTAGAATTTTTTTCTTCATTTTTTAAAAATTCTAAATATCCTGAGTCTTCTATTATAACTCTGGCTAACTCAATATGATCAAATTTATTTTGTACTTTTTTCCATTTTAAAACATTATCTATAAATTTATATAACTCTAATTTTGTTTTTGAATTTACTTTAAAGTTAATTTGTTTAGCTGCTTCAAACATGGATATATTATTTAATCTAGAAAAAGAAGTTATTTTAGTTAAGGTTGATTTACCAATTCCTCTTCTTGGTATATTAATAATTCTTTCAAAAGCTAAGTCATCAGATAAATTGTTCACTAATCTAAGATATGCAATAATATCTTTGATTTCTCTCCTTTCATAAAATCTTAAACCCCCAATAATTTTATATGGTAATCCTAGGTTGATTAATCTTTCTTCAAAAGATCTTGTATGAGCAGCAACTCTAAATAAAATAGAAATCTCACTTAATTTATTTTTATTTTTTAAAAGTTTTTCTATTTCATCGGATACAAATATAGATTCTTCTTTAGTATCCCAAAAACCACTTATTTTTATTTTTTCACCCTTTTCATTGTTGCTCCATAATTCTTTTCCATACCTACCCTTATTTTTGGAAATTAAATTAGATGCGCAGTTTAAAATATTTTGGGTTGATCTATAATTTTGTTCCAATCTAATAATTTTAGTTGAAGAAAAATTTTTTTTAAAATTTAATAAATTTGATACATCTGCTCCCCTCCATGAATATATAGATTGATCATCATCACCTACACAACAAATATTTTTATTTCCTTGATACAACAGTTTTATCCAATCTTGTTGTATAGGATTGATATCTTGATATTCATCAACATGGATATATTTAAAATACTTTTGATATTTATCTAAAATCAATTTTTTTTTTTTAAATATATTTATACAATGTAAAATTAAATCACCAAAATCAACTATATTAAGTCTGATTAATTCAGATTGATAAGTTGAATAAATTTTTCTTAATTCTTTATCATTTTTTCTATATTTGTTTTCTTTTAATTCTAATGGAGTAATTCCTCTATTTTTTAAACTATCAATGCAATTAAGGTAATATTTTGCAGATAATTCTTTTGTATCAATTTTTTCAGCTTCACAAATATTTTTAATTAATTTTAGTTGATCATCTGTATCAATTATTGCAAAATTTTTTTTTAGCCCCACTTCTTCATAGTGTTGTCTTAGTATTCTTAACGATAGAGAATGAAATGTCCCAACCCACATTTTGTCTATGGGTAAGTTTATTAATTTACCGATTCGTGTTTTCATCTCGTTTGCAGCTTTATTTGTAAAAGTGACTGCAAGTATTTGTGAGGGATTAGCTATTTTATTAAAAAGTAAGTGTAATATTCTAAACGTTAAAACCCTTGTTTTACCACTACCTGCACCTGCTAAAACTAATAGAGCACCCTCTGTGATTTCAACTGCTTTTCTTTGCTCATTATTTAATAAATTAAGATAATTAAGTGATTTCTCTGTCATTTTTTTGCTATAATATAATTATAATCTGATTTATAAACTACTTAAAGTAAATCTTAGTATAAAAATATATTATGAAAAAAAAATTTTACTCTATTTTATTTATAATAATTTTTTTCTCCTCTTTTAATCTATATGGAGCAGCATCTGATCAAGTTAATACAGATCCAGATGATTTTCAAACTTCTCAGATTGAAGATGAAATATACGATCCTTTAGAACCAATAAATAGAGCAATTTTTAGTTTCAATAATGTTGCTGATAAAATAGTTTTAGAACCAATTGCTAAAGGATATAAAAAATTACCTTCACCGCTTCAATCTGGTATTAGTAATTTCCTAAGCAATTTAAGAACTCCATTGGTCGTTGTAAATCAATTGCTTCAGGGTCAAGGGCAAAATGCATTTCAATCTTCAGGAAGATTTATTGTAAATAGTACAGTAGGAATACTTGGGCTAATTGATGTTGCTGATAAAGTTGGTCTTGAAGAAAAAGAAGAAGATTTTGGACAAACACTTGCTACTTGGGGTGTAGGAGATGGTTTTTATGTTGTATTGCCCCTATTTGGGCCATCAAACTTAAGAGACACAACTGGTATGGTAATGACAATGATGACTGATCCAATAAATGCTTATTTAATTAGTGAAGGTGAGTCTTGGATGGTGCCAATGAGGACGGCTGTAAATGCAGTTGATCAAAGATCTAAAATTATTGATGAAGTTAATGCGTTGAGAGATAATTCAGTAGATTATTATGCTGCTGTAAGAAGCTCTTATTACCAAAATAGAAATGCAGCTATAAATAATATCGATGATAGTGAATTAACCCCACTTCCATTAATAAGTATTGAATTTGAATAATGAAGAAGTTTTATTTTTTTGTATTACTATTAATACTTTTTATTTCTAAAAATGTACTTTCTGATGAGCCAACAAAATGGTTAAGAAATGAAATTGATAAAATATTATTTTCTTATCAAAATGTAAATTTACCAAATGAAAATAGATTTTTGATGATTGAGCAAACTATTAATAATAATTTTGCAGGTACTGGTATAGCAAAATTTGTTGCTGGACAGGCTTGGTCTAACGCTTCGAAAGAAACAAAAAAAGACTATATTAAAAATTTTAAAAGACATTTAGCTTTAAATATTGCATCTATGATGCAAGGTTATTCAAACCAAAAATACGAATTATCAGAATCCAAAATTGATCAAAAAAATAAAATAATCTTAATTGATATGGAAATTTATTCTGATACAGGATCAGTATTGGTTACCTGGAGAGTTAAAGAGTCTAAGGGGAGATTTTTTGTTATTGACTTAATTGTAGCAGACATATCTCTTGTTGTTACAAAAAGATCAGAATTTAATTCAATGCTAAAAAGTGTAGATTATAATCTATCTGAATTTAATCAAATATTGTTTGACCAAAATGAAGAAAGTTATTTAAAAATTATTGATTAATTTGATTATCTTAGCAAATTTTTGATTTCATTTTCTTCAAGTACATCTGGCTTATTTGGTTTAGTTGTTAAATTAAATATTTTTTTTGTTTCTGATGACTTTATTATTCCTTCCATAATTTCTAAAACATGCAAAGATAGATCTAATGAACATTTAGGTTTTTTATTATTTGTAATCGAATAAATCATATCAGATAATCCAATACCTCTGTAATTTGCAATTTTTGTTCCATCGTTGTCTGTTTTGTTTGGAATTCCTAAAAACATCTTATCATTATTAATTCTAACCCAATTAGTATTATTTTTTTTAGAAATTAATATATCACCACTAAAAAAATTTGGATCAGGAAGTATCATGCTTCCATCCAATCCGTAAATTTCTATATTTGAATGGTTATGCTTCCAAACATCCCAAGAGCAAAAAAATTGAATTTTTGAGTCATTGTAAAAATCTAGATTTCCAATTAAAGTAGTTGGTGTTTCGACTTTTATTTTTTGACCATATCGTGCTTTACTAGTTATGGTTCTTTCCTTATATGCTGTTCCACTTGTTGAGTATACACTTCTTATTGGGCCATTTAAGTTTATTAATTGAGTTAAATAGTAAACACCTAAATCAAATACTGGCCCGGCTCCAGGTTTAAAGAAAAAGTCTGGATTTGGATGCCAATCCTCCATTCCATGTGACATTATATTAAAGGTTCCAAGAACAATTTTACCAATTTCCTGATTTTCGATTAAACTGCGTGCTTTTTGACCGCTTGCTCCCAAAAAAGTATCAGGGGCACACCCAACATATAAGTTTTTACTTTTAGAAGTTTTTTGTATTTCTAATCCATCTTTAAAATTAATAGCTAGGGGTTTTTCGCTAAAACAATGTTTATTGTTTTCTAAAGCTTTTATTATAATATCTTTATGAGCCGATGGTGTTGTCAAATTTAAAATAATATCAATATCTTTATTTTCAAAAAGATCATTAACTGCAAAAGACTTAATATTATATTCTTGCGCTTTTTTATCTGATAAATCTTTTTGAATATCTGAACATCCAATTATATTTAGATTATTAAAAATTTTTTGTGAATTGAAATATGTGTCTGAAATATTTCCACATCCTATAATACCTATTTTCATTTTAAATTTTTTTTAGATAATTTATGGAATTATTTATATACTCTTTATAGTTTTTAGGATCATCATGTTCTATAGCTATAACTTCGCATGGAGTGATATGTATTTTATTTAATAATTCTTTCCAATTAATAAATCCTTCCCCTATAGATGATTGATTTGAGTGATTTAGCATATCATCATTTGAATAAAAATCTTTTAAATGACATGCTATTATTCGACTACTATATCTTTCAATCCAATCAATAGGATTGGTTTCACCCGCAGTTGCCCAACCAAGGTCAATTTCAAATTTTAAATCTTCGTCTTGATCTAAAATTAGTTCCATTGGATATTTGCCATTAGGCAGCTTAATAAACTCAAAAGAATGATTGTGATATCCAAGACTAAGATCATTATCTTGAAAAATTTTAATATAATTAGAAATTTCTTTAGAAAAATCAATCCATTCTTTTTCATTCAACTTAAAAAAATCTTCAAAATTTTTACCTGGTATAGATTTAGGTGCTGGTATTATTGCATGCTTAATATTTAGAAATTTTATTTTATGAATTATATCTTTAATGTTATTTAAACTTTCAAAACTAATGTGAGCTGATAATGAGGTTAAGTTAAATTTTTGTAATAAATCTTTTAATTCATAATGATCAAAATCTGATAAAGCAAATAATTCAATATTTTTTATTCCCGTTGAAGATATGAATTCAAATATTTGTTCAAATGGTTGAAATTTTCTAGCAGTGTAAACTTGAAACGAAATTTCAGAAGTTTTCATTTATTCTCTCTCCATAAGATTTAACCAATTAATTTCATTATTATTTAGTTGAATTTTTAAGTTGCCTAAACATGAATCTATTTCTTCAATTTTTCTTGGACCAATTAAAGCAAATGAAGGAAATTTCATATTTAATGGCCATGCTCCAGCAATATTTTGAGTAGTAGTTTCTTTTGTTTTAGCCAAATCATTTGCTCTATTTTTTCTTTTCCTATTTTCTGGACTATCGAAGCAGCTTAATGGTCCACTTGAGTGTTCACCTGGTTTTCTCCATGTTTCTGCTTTGGTTATCTCATCTTCTATTTTTATTGTCATTTCAGTGGGTAAAAAATAACCTCTTCCTTGACTTGACCATGAAAGATGGGCTGTATTAGTTTTTGCAAGGTATTCTAAAATTTCTTTATTATTAGATGAGACACAACCATCCCATAAAGGGTGAATCATTTTACAAAGTGATAAGTTATTATTTAAAATACTAAAACCAATTTTATTTTTTTCTTTTGCCCATTTATTTGCTTCTTTAAAACGATCTAAAGTCCAGTTTGATCCACCAAAAATTTTAATTCTTTTTTTTTGTTTTTCTTCATTCAAAACATCTATAAATTCACCTACTGGTATTTGATCATTATCTCTATGCATAATGTATATATCTACACTTTCAGATTGTAATCTATCTAGAGACTCAGTAAGTTGGCTTATTATACTCTTTGGATCACAGTTTGGGGTATGCGCTCCTTTCGCTATTATTACTAAGTCATTTAAATTATTTCTTGATTTATGCCACTTACCAAGAAGAGTTTCCATTGAACCCCCACCATATATGTGAGCGTTATCAAATGCATTTCCTCCGACATCTACCCAATGATCCCATAATTTAGCAGCTTCATCATAATGAGTTTGATTATCATTTCCGATTATAAGTTTTGAAATATTTTTATCTAGGCCTTTAATTTTATCATATTGCATATTTAATCTTCTTTTATTTTATAATTAATTTTTTGTCTCCATAGATCTAAAACTTTAAGGTTACTTAGTGTGTCTTCCCAAGTCATTCCTGGATGAGGCACTTGTTGTTTTTCTTTAAGTATTGATTGACTAGAAAGTTCAGCTTCAAAAAAGAATAAATGTTCAGGACCTTTAAATTCTCTAACCTCTTCTCGTTCATTTTTAATAATACGAATTATTGAATGATAAGGACCACCATCTCTACCTGGCATCCATGGATTATCTATAACAATTTTACCATTTGATCCTTCAATAATTGCATTGTTATTCATATTTTTCATAATTGCTGTATTTGCCTCAGCTATTATTCCATTATCAAATTGCATTATAGCTGATGATATTTCGTCTACACCTGTTTCTCCTATTTGTGCTTCAGCTGATAATTTAATTGGATTTATAAATTTTTTACCTGATTGCATTCCAGCAATCATTCTAGAAAATGAAATGGGATATAAACCAACATCAAGAATTGCTCCACCCGCTAAATCTTTATTAAATAATCTATGTTCAGGTATCACTTTTGCCATATCAAAACCAAAAGAGGATTTGATTTTAATTATATCACCTATAGTTTTGTTTTTTAATATTTCCAATAAAGCTGGTATTTGTGGATGACATCTATACATAAATCCCTCTTTATAAAACACACCTGCATCTTTTACTGCTTGTATTACCTTCTCGGCTTGCTTAAAATTTACCGCACCTGGTTTTTCACATAAAATGTGCTTACCTTTTCCAGCCGCTTTAATTGATAAATCAGCATGAAGTGTATGTGGTGTTGAAATGTAAACAGCATCAACTGAATCAGAGTTTAGTAGCGAATCATAATTATCAAATCTTAAATCATTTTGAATATTATATTTATCTCCAAAAACTTTTCGCCTATGATTATTAAGACTTGCAATTGCAGTCAACTGAGCAGAATACGTTTGCAAAAGAGCATCTGCAAAATTGTTAGCAATTGAACCTGGGCCAATAATACCCCACCTTATTTTATTCATTTAACTTATAATCGAACTCAACTCTCCAGATTGATACCTAGAGGCCATTATTGATAATGATGAAGGTTGTATTTTTGATGCATTTCCTGCAGCTCCAAATTCTTCTAATCTATTTTTAACCACTTCTTTCATTGCGTCTTTTGAAAGTGATAAATATTTTCTTGGGTCAAATTCAGATGGGTTTTCAAAAAAATATTTTCTTATTGAAGCTGTTGATGCTAATCTTAAATCAGTATCTACATTTACCTTTCTTACTCCATTTTTAATTCCTTGTTTAATTTCATCAACAGGTACACCATAGGTCTCTTTTATTTCTCCACCATATTTATTTATATCAGCGATTAGGTTTTTAGGTACACTTGAGGATCCATGCATAACTAAATGAGTATTTGGTATTTTTGAGTGTATTTGTCTTATTCTTTCCATAGCAAGTGTTTCACCAGTAGGTGGTTTAGAAAATTTATATGCCCCGTGACTTGTTCCAATAGCAATTGCAAGAGCGTCTACATTTGTTTGACTAACAAAAGTTGATGCTTCATCAGGGTCAGTCAATAATTGATCTTGAGTTAATATACCGTCTGCACCCACACCATCTTCTTTTTCACCTGTTCCTGTTTCAAGAGATCCAAGACAACCTAATTCACCCTCTACTGAAACTCCTAATGAATGTGCCATATCTACAGTTTTTTTTGTTACTTCTACGTTATACTGAAAATCAGATGGAGTTTTTTGATCTTCTCTCAATGAGCCATCCATCATTACAGATGTAAAACCCAATTCAATGCAATTTTTACAATCTTCAGGAGAACCACCATGGTCTTGATGAAGAACTATAGGAATTTCTTTAAATTCTTGAGTTGCTGCCTCTACCATCTTTTTTAAAAATATAGGGCCAGCATATTTTCTTGCAGATTTGGATGCCTGAATAATAACTGGACTATTAAGATCTTTTGCACCTTCCATTATTGCTCTAATTTGTTCTAAATTATTTACATTGAAAGCAGGAACACCGTAATTATTTTCAGCTGCATGATCAAGAAGTTGTCTAAGAGATATTAA
>MDSZ01062226.1_pt1 | contig 12377 bp, 10 predicted proteins | sample 811201 | NCBI WGS metagenome assembly MDSZ01 (sample SAMN05326647, study PRJNA326480) | marine metagenome | isolation source: seawater | place: Indian Ocean: North | collected 2010
TGAGGCGTTAGAAAATAATTATAATTTTCATTTAAGATTTAATTTTAAACCAAAAAAATCAAAACCAATTTTACCCTCTATCGCTAGTAAAGAAAGTGGTTCTCCAGAGGAGGAATTGACAAAATTGGCAAAGAAAGGATTAGAAAATAGATTAGAAAACTTTATATTTAAAAAAAATATTAAACCAAAAGAGACTGTAAGAGAAATTTACGAAGATAGATTAAAGCATGAAATAGATATTATTAATTCTATGAATTATGCTAGCTATTTTTTAATTGTATCTGATTACATAAAATGGGCTAAAAAAAATTCTATTCCAGTCGGTCCTGGCAGAGGTTCTGGAGCTGGATCATTGGTAGCTTATTCTTTAGATATAACTGATTTAGATCCAATTGAATTTGATTTGATTTTCGAGAGATTTTTAAATCCTGATAGAATCTCTATGCCTGATTTTGATATAGACTTTTGTGAAGAAAAAAGAGATCAAGTATTCGATTATTTAAAAACAAAATATAAAAATGGTGTTGCTCACATCATTACCTTTGGAAAATTAAAAGCTAGAATGGTTTTAAGAGATGTTGGTCGTGTTTTAGGACTTTCATATGGCCATGTGGATAGAATTTGTAAAATGGTGCCTTTTGATCCGTCGAGACCACTCACACTTCAAGAATCCATTGATCGAGAACCAAGATTTAAAGAAGAAGTGAAAAATAATACTAAAGTAAAAAAACTTTTGGAACTTTCATTGAAATTAGAGGGACTTAATAGAAACATGGCCACCCATGCTGCAGGAGTGGTAATTGCCGGAGACAAATTAGCTGAACAATTTCCATTATATATTGATCATAGTTCCAATTTAACTTTGCCTTCGACACAATATGATATGTATTCTTCTGAAAATGCTGGTCTTGTTAAATTTGACTTACTTGGTTTAAAGACACTTACCGTAATAGACAATACAATAAAAAGATTAAAATTAAAAAAAATTGATCTAAATATAAGTAAAATAAATCATAACGACGATAAAGTTTTTTCTATGCTATCTACTGGGGAGACAACTGGATTGTTTCAGCTTGAAAGCGCTGGAATGAGAGAAGCAATTAAGCAGATGAAACCAAACAAATTTGACGATATAATCGCGCTTGTAGCACTGTACAGGCCAGGCCCAATGAGCAACATTCCTATTTATAATGATTGCAAAAATGGAATTAAAGAACCTGATTACATACATCCGACCTTAAAAGAAATATTAACACCAACCTATGGTATAATTATTTATCAAGAACAAGTAATGCAAATAGCTCAAACATTAGCAGGTTTTACAGCTGGCGAAGCAGATATCTTAAGAAGGGCCATGGGTAAAAAAAAAAAGGCTGAATTAGATAGACAAAAAGAAAGATTTATAAATGGAGCTTTAAAAAATGGAATATCAAAAGATGTAGCTAGTTTTGTTTTTACAAAGATTGAACCTTTTGCACAGTATGGTTTTAATAAAAGCCATGCAGCAGCTTATGCTTTAATTGCCTATCAAACCGCTTTTTTAAAAACATATCATAAAGAAGATTTCATAGCTGCAACAATGTCAACTGAACTTACTAATACTTCTAAATTAAGAGAATTTGTTGAGGAATTAAAGAAATTAAAAATTGAAATAGTAAAACCATCAATAAATAAATGTTATTCAGACTTTAGGGCTATGAATGGAAAACTATTTTATGGTCTCGGTGCTATAAAAAATGTTGGTTTTGAAGCTATAACAAATATTATCAACGAGAGGGAAAAAAATGGACCTTTCAAAACTTTTGTTGATTTTATAAATAGAGTTAATGCAAAAGATGTTAACAAACTACAATTAGAAGGTTTAGTAAAAGCTGGAGTTTTTGACGAATTTGATAATGATAGAAGCAAAATTCTTAATTCTATACCTAAAATTATACAGCAGATAAAGAACATCAATGATGATAAAGAAAATAATCAGGCAAATCTTTTTAGCAATCAAGAAGAAGATCACAAAGGTTTTGAGTTTCTATCTTCAATACCCTGGAAACAAAAAGAACTTTTATCTGAAGAATTCAAATCATTAGGGTTTTATTTAACAAATCACCCTTTAAATGAATTTGAAGACACTTTTAATCAATTAAATATAAGTTCTTATAACCAATTTTATGAAAAAAAGGAAAGCGAAGGTCTAGTTGCTGGTACAGTAATGTCAATTCAAGAAAAGAAGAGTGCGAAGGGAACACCATATGCAATTGTAAAGTTTAGTGATAAAGAGGCAGAATTTGAGCTTTTCTTATTCTCAGAAATTTTAGTAACAAATAGAGAAAAATTAAAAGAGTCAGAGTCTTTTGTACTAACCTTACAAAAAGATAAAATTTCTGGTGAAAATGAGAAAAAAAGAGTTAATGTAAAAAAAATACTTAATTTAGATGATGTTATAAATAAACCTTATTCAAAAGTGACTATAGAATTAAAAAATAATTATGATATTGATGAAATTAAAGAATTATTATCTAATAAAGGTGAAACTAAAATCAATCTACTTATTAAAAATAATAATCATCAAGCTCTATACTCTCTGCAGGAGAACAGAAAATTTGATTTAAATCATCTTAAAGCTCTAAAAGCCAAGGAATACGTTAAAAAAATAACTGTTTAGACAGTTGATTTTTTGGGTTGATTGTATATATGTTTGGCTGATTTCGCACACAGTTTAAGGGCATTGCCCCACCGGTCCATTAATTTGGAGTTACTGTGGTGGATTAACCGGAAAAAAAAATGAACGTACCAAAAGTTGATATAAAACAATTGTTAGAGGCAGGGGTGCATCTAGGTCACAAAACCTTAAGATGGAACCCAAAAATGAAAAAATTCATTTTTGGGGAAAAAAATTCTATACACATAATAGATTTAACTCAAACAGTAGATTTTATAAAAAACGCATTGGTTCAAGTACACAAAGTTATTTCTAACGGAGGAAAACTTTTAATAGTTTCTACAAAAAAACAAGCATCAGAACAAGTGAGTGAACTAGCAAAAGAGACAGGTCAGTTTTACGTAAATTATAGATGGCTTGGTGGAATGCTCACAAATTGGAATACAATTCAAAATTCAATAAAAAGACTTAAAAAATTAGACGATCAATTATCAAAAGAAAACTTAGGATTCACTAAGAAAGAAATTTTAAAATTTGGAAAAGAAAAAGAAAAACTTCAAAGATCATTAGGTGGAATATCTGAAATGAAAAAAACTCCAGACTTAATTTTTATTATCGATACAAATATTGAGTCTTTAGCAGTAGCGGAGGCTAAAAAACTAGGTATTCCAATAATAGCTGTGTTAGATACTAACTCTGATCCTACTGGTATAGATTTTCCAATACCTGGAAATGATGACGCCAGAAGATCAATTAATTTATATTGTGAACTTTTAAAAAATACAATTAAAGACGCAGAAAAGTTTATTAAGGGATCTGATGAAAAGTTAGAGGATAAAAAATCTAAGCCAAAAGAAAAATAATTCAATACTAACTCTCGATGCAAAATAAAGACTCACTAACTAATATAAAAAAACTAAGAGAAATGACAGGTGTAGGTTTTAAAGATTGCAAAAAAGCACTCGATGAAACAAACGGTGATATTGAAAAATCAATTGAATTTTTAAGAAAAAATGGAATAGCAAAAGCGTCCAAAAAAATGAGCAGAACTGCATCTGAAGGTTTGGCTTTAGTTAAAGAAGATGAAGGAAAAATTTCTTTAATCGAAATAAACAGTGAGACTGATTTTGTTGCAAAGAATCAAGATTTTATAAAATTTTGTAAAGAATTATCAGTATTGAATTTTAATACTAAAGGTGACTTAAGTAAATTAAATGATACTAAAATGAATAATGGTATATTGGTAAAAGACAACTTAGTAAATCTAATAGCAAAAATCGGAGAAAAAATAACAATTAGAAGAGCGATTTTTTTTGATAATAATGATGGTAAAAATTTCTCATATGTTCATTCCGCAATAGAAAAAGGAATAGGCAAGATTATCTCTGTTGTTAAGCTAGGAGGTGCTTTAAATGATCAGAATAATGAAATTGGAACAAAGATTGCTATGCACATTGCTGCTTCAAATCCTCTTGCTATAGATAGAGATAATATCGATAAAAAAATTATAGATAAAGAATTAGAAATTATAAAAGCTGAAATCGCAAATTCTGGAAAGCCACAAGAAATGATTGATAAAATTTCTCAGGGAAAGTTAGCTAAATTTCTCAATGACAACTCTCTCTTAAATCAAATTTGGATTATGGATCCAAAGAAAAAAGTTTCAGATGTTCTAAAAGAAAATTCATCAAAAGATTATATCAAGGTAATTGAATTTGTAAGATTCAAAGTTGGAGAAGGAGTTTAAAGTTGACTAACGAGTTTAATGAAAAAAACTATTCATCCAAAATGGAAAAAAGTATTCAATCTTTTAAAAAGGATATTTCTACTCTAAGAACTGGAAGAGCAAATACGAATATGTTAGACACCATTAAAGTTGATGTTTACGGTCAGCTGATGCCAATTGATCAAATTGCTACAGTGAGCGTACCCGAAGCGAGATTAATTTCAATACAGGTGTGGGATAAAGCCAATACAACTTTAATAGAAAGTGCAATTCAAAAATCTGAGCTTGGGATTAATCCTCAAATAGATGGTCAAATAATTAGACTAAGAATTCCAGATTTAACAGAGGAGAGACGAAAAGATCTTATAAAAGTATTAAAAAACATGGGAGAGAAAAGTAAAATATCAATAAGAAATATAAGAAGAGAAGCAAATGAAGATTTAAAAAAAAAATTAAAAGTAAAAGATATTTCCGAAGATGATAATAAAAATTTTGAAAAAAACATACAAAAATTAACTGATAATAATATTGAAAATATAGAAAAAATTTTAGCTGAAAAAGAAAAAGAGATCAGCCAGATATGAATCAACTTAACCATATTGCATTCATTATGGATGGCAATGGCAGGTGGGGTAGAAAAAAAAGAAAGGGAAGAAACTTTGGACATCTGAAAGGGGTTGAAACCGTAAAAAAAATTGTAAAATCTTCAATTAAATTAAATATTCCCATAGTAACATTTTATGTTTTTTCATCAGAAAATTGGAAAAGACCTCAAAAAGAAAAAAGTTTTTTGTTTAAATTAATAAGTAGTTACTTTTCAAAAGAGATAAAAAATATTATTAAGCAGGGAATTAAAATAAATATTTTAGGAGAAATTAAAAAATTTTCAAAAGAATTACAATCGACGCTTAAAAAATCAACTAAATTAACAAAAAAAAATAAAAAGATTACTGTTAATTTAGCAATAAACTATGGATCAAAAACAGAAATCATTGAGGCATTTAAAAAAATAAAAAAAAATTTTTCAATAAGACAGTTTGAAAAGAATCTTTATACAAAAAATATGCCTCATCCAGATATTTTAATTAGAACTGGAGGTTATCAACGTTTAAGTAACTTTTTACTATGGCAAATGGCTTATACCGAACTTTTTTTTTTAAAAAAGTTATGGCCAGATTTTAATTCAAATGATTTAATTAAAATAATTAAAAAATACAAAAACATACAAAGAAATTATGGAAAAATATGATTTCAGAAAACTTAAAGAAAAGATTATTCACCTCAATAGCATTATTATTTTCAATCTTTTTGATTTTTAATTACAGTCTTTTTTTAATTTATTTTTTAATTATATTGGGAGTTCTATCAATTTTAGAATTTATTCAATTAAGCAAAAAAATATTTAATAATCGCACAGGTTTAATTCTTATAAATTTTTTCTTTATATTTTACATTTTTGCCTTTTGTTATATGTTCTTTTTCTTTTCAAACTTCAAGGGTTTAAAAATTCTCCTTTATATATTTCTATTAGGTTGTATCGCTTCCGATATAGGTGGATTTATTTTTGGTAAAATATTTAAAGGACCAAGATTAACTAAAATAAGCCCAAATAAAACTTATGCAGGCGCACTTGGATCGATAACTTTAACTTTACCGACAATTTTATTTTTGTTTTATTATTTTACGCAATCTTTGAATATTAAAATATTAGTTATTGCTTTAATGACATCAATCTTTTGTCAATTAGGAGATTTATTATTCTCTTATCTTAAACGAAAAGCCAAAGTTAAAGATACAGGTAATATTTTGCCAGGACACGGTGGAGTATTGGATAGATTAGATGGAATTATTTTTGCAATTCCAATCAGTTTTTTAACTTTAGTATTGATAAACTAAATGAAAAAATTTATTTCTATTTTAGGATCAACAGGCTCTGTAGGTTTATCAACGTTAAGTATATTAGATAAAAATAAAAAAGACTTTAAACCATTTGTATTCTCTGCAAATAAAAATTATAAATTAATATGTCAACAAATAAAAAAATATAAACCACATTTTTTTATAATAAGTGATAAAAACACATATTATAAAGTACTTAAAAAATTTAAAAAAAAAAAAATTAAAATCTTCAACAATTTTTTAGATCTAAAATTAAAAAAGAAATCAGATATAACTATTACTGCAATTCCAGGAATAGCTGGCCTTGAACCAACTATTAAGTTAGTAGAAAAAAGCAAAAAGATATTAATTGCAAATAAAGAGTCAATTATTTGTGGTTGGGATTTAATTTCAAAAAATGCAAAAAAAAATAAGACAAAATTAATACCAGTAGACTCTGAGCATTATTCTATTTTTAAATTAATCGAAAATAAAAAGATGAATATGATCAATAAAATTTATTTAACGGCATCTGGCGGACCGTTTTTAAATTTTAATCAAAATCAATTTAAAAAGATTAAACCTTTTCAAGCTTTAAAACATCCAAAATGGAAAATGGGACACAAAATAACAATAGACTCTTCAACTTTAATGAATAAAATTTTTGAATTAATTGAGGCACAAAAATTATTTAATTTACCACCTGAAAAATTAGATATAATAATTCATCCTAACTCTTTAGTTCATGCTATTTTGGAACTAAAGAATGGTTTGAAACAATTTATTTATCACGATACTTCAATGAAAATACCATTAGCTAATGCGATTTATGATGGAGAAATAAATATTAAGAAAATTTACGATAAAAAAAAATTAATTGAATTTGAAAATTTAATATTTAAAAAAGTGAATAAAAATATTTTCCCTGCTATAAAACTCAAAAGAATAATGAATCAATACCCGTCAACACCAATAATTGTAAATGCAGCTAATGAAATTTTAGTTGATCAATTTCTTAAAGAAAAGATAGGTTTTTTAGACATTAATAGGATTATAATGAACATTTTGAAAGATAGTAATTATAGAAAATATGCTATAAAAAAGCCAAAAAATATTAATGAAATTAATCTGATTGATATGTGGGCTAGATCTAAAACTTTAAGAATTTTAAAAAAATAAATTATGCATAAAATCTTAATTACAGTTTTTATATTATTGATGAATTTTACTCTTTTAAAAGCTGAGATTGTTAATAAATTTAATATTTCTGGTAATAAAAGAATATCAAATGAAACTATAAAAATTTACGGAAATTTAGAATTAAATAAAAATTACAAAGAGAATGATTTAAATATCATTTTACAAAATTTATACAAAACTAACTTTTTTGAAAACATCGATATAGAGATTGTACAGAATTCGATGAATATTAAGGTTAAGGAATATCCTTACATTAATCAATTAATAATTTCAGGTGAAGAAACTAAAAATTATTTAGAACAAATTAAAAAAATTATTGAATTGAAAGAGAAAAGATCTCTTATAAAATCTTATATAAAAAGTGACGTAGAAAAAATTAAATCTTTATACTCTTTTGCTGGTTATAATTCTCCAAAAGTTGAAATTAAAACAAAAAAAATCTCAGATAATAGTTTTGATGTTCTAATTGATATTAATCGTGGTAAAAAAACAAAAATTAAATCTGTAAAATTTGTAGGGAATAAAAAAATTAGTAATCGAAAATTAAAAGACGTTATAGCAAGTGAAGAAGATAAATTTTGGAAAGTGCTATCAAGAAATACGAATTTTACTGAAAACTTGTTAGAATTAGATACAAGATTGCTCAAAAATTTTTATAAATCTAGTGGATTTTATGATGTAAAAATTAATTCAAAGTTTGCAAAAATTACAGATTCAGACGAAGCTGAGCTATCTTTTTTTATAGATGAGGGAACAAGATATAGAATAAATAAAATTTCTACAAATGTTGATAGTGTTTTTAATAAAGATTTATTTTTTCCAATGGAAAAAATTTATAATAAATACGTAGGAGATTACTATTCACCTTTTAAAGTGAAAAAAATTTTAGATGAACTCGATAAATTAATCGAGTTAAATAATTTACAATTTGTTGAACATAACGTTGAAGAGTCAATTGAAAAAGACAGTATAAATATAACTCTTAACGTGTATGAGGGAGAAAAGACACTTGTAGAGCGTATTAATATTTTTGGAAATTCAATAACAAATGAGAGTGTTGTGAGATCTGAATTAATTTTAGATGAAGGAGAACCTTTTTCAAATTTGAATCTTGAGAAATCTATAGCTGAAGTAAAATCAAGAAATATTTTTAAAGATGTTACATATAAAGTTGTAGATGGAAGTGCAAAAAATCTTAAAATTATAAATATTAATGTTGAAGAGCAACCAACTGGTGAGATAACTGCCGGTGCTGGTATTGGAACTGATGGTGGTTTATTTGCAATTGGTGTCAAAGAAAATAACTGGCTTGGTACAGGTAAATCTTTAGCATTCGACTTTGAGGTAGATAGCGAATCTTTGACTGGTATAATTAATTATAATGATCCAAACTATAACTTACTTGGAAATTCTTTAAATTACTCCATCTTAAGAGAGACAAACGATAAACCCGATCAAGGTTATGAGAACTCTTTAACTTCACTGGCAATTTCAACCTCGTTTGAACAATATAACAATACCTTTGTCTCTTTGGGATTGAGCGCTTCACATGATGATTTACGTACTGATGGATCGGCATCAACTTCTCTTCAAAAACAAGAGGGAACTTATAACGATTTAGCGGCAAATTACTCACTTTCATTTGATACAAGAGATAGATCATTTATGCCAACAAGTGGATCAATTATAAGATTTGGACAAGATCTCCCTCTTTATTCAGACAGTGCATCGATCGCTAATAGTTTTTCAGCTAGTAAATATAAATCTTTAAATGAAAATGTAGTTGGTGTTGGAAAGTTTTATTTAGCTACTGTGAACGGTCTAGGATCTGAAGACGTTAGGCTTAGTAAGAGAAAAGGGATAAGCTCCAAGAGACTTAGAGGATTTGAGAGAAATAAAGTGGGTCCAGTTGATAATAACGATCACATTGGTGGAAATTATTCAGCAGCAATAAACCTAGAGGCAAATTTACCTAATGTTTTACCAGAAGATACAAATGCTGATATTAGTGCTTTTTTAGATTTTGGTAATGTTTGGGGAGTAGACTATGACAGTACCATAGATGACAGTAATAAGATTAGATCATCAACAGGAATAATTGCTAACTGGATGTCACCAATAGGACCAATGAATTTTGTATTATCTCAAAATATTTCTAAAGCAGACACTGACAAAACTCAAAGTTTTAGTTTTAATTTAGGAACAACATTTTAAATTATGAAACACTTAATTTTAATATTCTTCGGATTGTTTTTAAGCATTAAATCTCTAAATGCTGATACGCCGTTTTTTATAGATTTTAAGTATATACTTAACGAGAGTAATGCAGGAAAAAAGGCACAAAATTTTTTAAAAACAAAACTAGATAGTGGCCTTAAAAATCTTAAAGAAAAAGAAAAAAAGATACAAGAGGAAGAAAAGCAGATTATACAGCAGAAAAAATTAATTTCGGCTGAAGAATATAAAAAAAAAGTAACTGATTTAAGAAGCAAAGTTTCATCTTTGCAGAAAGAGAGAAATAATATTTTAGAACAAGTGTCTAAACAAAGGACAAAGGCAAGAAATGAACTTTTGAAAAACTTAAATCCAATTTTGAAAGACTATATGAAAGAAAAGAAAATTAGAATTGTTTTAGATAAGAAGAGTATTTTACTTGCTGATGAAAATTTAAATATCACAAATGACATAATGAAGCTGCTAAATCAGAAGCTCAAATCAATTAAATTAAATTAGTTTAATGCAATCTAATATTTTTTTTGTAAAAAAAAAAATAAAATTAAAAAACTTATTTCCTAAAAATAAACTAAATATTGATTTCACTGTAAACGATGTGAAGCCTCTATCAATAGCTTCAAAGAATGATATAACTTTTTTTGACTCAATTAAATATAAGAAAAATGCTTTTAAGACTAAAGGATCTGTTTGTATAACAACATCTAAGTTAAAAAATTTTTTACCACAAAATATAGAAAAAATAATTGTAAATAATGTCTTGTTTGAGTTAGCAAGAATTACTAAGCTTATTTATCCATCTGCTGATATAGACTATCCAGATTTATCATTAAGAAAACCAATTAAATCCAAGTTTAAAAAGGTTAGATTTGGAAATAATGTTTTAGTTGGTAAAAAAGTCAAGATAGGTAAAAATTCAATTATAGGTTCAAATACTGTTATTGAGCATAATGTTAAAATAGGTAATGAGTGTATAATTGGTTCTAATGTAATTATAAAAAATTCAATTATGGGAAATAGTGTAATTATACAAGATGGTTGTAAGATAGGACAAAAAGGGTTTGGCTTTATTCCAATTAATAAGAAAAATTTTAAATTTCCTCATATTGGAAAAGTTCAAATAAAAGATAACGTTGAAATAGCAGCTAATTGTACAATAGATCGTGGATCAATCGATGATACAATTATTGGAGAAAATACTTACTTAGATAATCAAGTTCATATTGCTCACAATGTGCAAATTGGTTCGAACTGTATGATTGCTGGGCAAGTTGGTTTTGCCGGTAGCTCAAAAGTTGGGGATAATGTCTCTATCGGTGGTCAAGCAGGAATTTCAGGCCACCTAAATATTGGAAATAATGTTAAAATTGGTGGTGGGAGCGGCGTTGTGAATGATATTGAAGATAATCAAATTGTAATGGGGTATCCAGCAGTAACATTGAAAGAATTTTTAAAAAAAAATAAAAGAGAAAAAAAATAATAATGAGTAAGACAGAGTTAAATAAAAAAGATATTGAATTATTATTGCCACATAGAGAACCAATGTTACTAATTGATAAATTAATTAATATTGTTCACTTAAAATCAGCAACAGCTGTTATGCATGTCAAAAAAAATGGTTTTTATGTTCAAGGTCATTTCCCTGGACAACCAGTGATGCCGGGGGTTTTAATAGTTGAAGCTTTCGGTCAAGCAGCTGCCGCTTTAACAGCTCATGGTATAGATCCAAAAGAGTATGCAAATAAATTAGTTTATTTGATGAGTGTAGATAAAGCTAGGTTTAGGAGTCCAGTTATTCCTGACTGTGAACTACACTTAGATATAGAAGCTGTAAGATCGCATGGAAAAGTTTGGAAATATAAAGGAACAGCTAAAGTTGAAGGAAAAAGAATGGCCGATGCTGAATGGTCTGCAACTATAGTAGATAGAAAAGAATGATACACAATTCAAGCGTAATAGATAAAAAAGCTAAAATTTCAAAAAAAATAAAAATTGGGCCTTTTTGTTTTGTTGGTCCAAATGTAGAATTAGCAGATAATGTGGAGCTTGTTTCCAATGTTCATATTGAAGGGTACACAAAAATTGGTGAGGGAACCAAAATTTTCCCATTTGCTAGCATAGGAACACAACCTCAAGATCTTAAATTTAAAAATGAAAAAAATAGTTTAATCATTGGTAAAAATAATATTATCAGGGAGTATGTAACTATAAATCCTGGCACTGAAGGAGGTGGTTCTACTACAATTATAGGAAATAATTGTTTGTTCATGATATCTTCGCATGTAGCACATGATTGTAAGATTGGTAATGATGTAATAATTGCAAATAATGTGCCACTAGGAGGACACGTTACTGTTGAAGACTCTGTAGTAATTGGTGGGAATTCAGCTGTGCAACAATTTACAAGGATTGGTAGACTAGCAATGATTGGTGGTATGACCGGTGTTTTAAAGGATGTAACTCCTTTTGGATTATCAATTGGAAACAGGAACTACCTACAAGGGATAAATCTTATTGGTTTACGAAGGAAAAAATATGATAATAAAAAAATCATTGGATTAGATAAGGCCTATAAAGAAATTTTCTCTTCAAAAAATCTACATGAAAATTTAAGTAAAATTAACGGTGAGTATAAAGATAATGAACTTGTTTCAGAAGTAATAAGATTTATCGAAAAAGATAAAA
>MDSZ01166796.1_pt1 | contig 12376 bp, 1 predicted proteins | sample 811201 | NCBI WGS metagenome assembly MDSZ01 (sample SAMN05326647, study PRJNA326480) | marine metagenome | isolation source: seawater | place: Indian Ocean: North | collected 2010
CGAAATTGTAGAGACTGATACCGTACCATTTGGTCGATTTGGAGACATAGGGAGACTACTAATTGCCCCTATTGCAATATTGATTGCTCTTGTCGGTGGAATGGTATTTGGCGTAAATATCGAATTGAATGATTTTGTGGTTCCACTTGTTGTACTTGGTTGTGCTTCTTTGATGGCCACAGCTCCAATTTTTGGAGAAAAATTCATTGGTGACAAATTTTCATCTTCATTAATTTCTGCAATCTATCTTTTAATTACTATTGTTGTTGGATCTCTAGTTGCAAATTTCTTTGGAGGAGTAGTTGGATTTTTATTTAGTTTAATTGCAATAGTAGGATTTATTCTTGTTAATTCTGATAGAAATGAAGAATATGTGATATTTACATTTTCAATGGTAGGTCTTTATGCCGCTTTAGGAGTTTCAGGTCATGCAGAATCTATGCTTCCAGAAATTGAAGTATTCAACTCATATAGCAGTGATTTAAATGGTGTTAGAGGTGTAAGTGCAGAAATGTTCTTCACTTTTTGGTTGTTAATGACTTCTTTAGGTTTTATTGCAGCAATTTTACAAAGAGGAATATTAATTTCTCCTGGAAAAGGATCTTGGTTCACATTTTTACCGAGCCCAGAGTCGGGGATTAAGCCTGTAGCACCTCTTTTAGTGGCTTTAAGTGTGTGGTCCTTTGCTCACATCTTAACATTGTTACATTTTTGTGCTTTAGGTAGTGTTTCGGAAGGTGTTGTAGAAGATTTAGGGCTAACGGGAGAACAAATGAGATTATCAGGAATGTATGTTTCTGTATGGTGGGCTCTATTTACAGGTATCTTTGCATTGATTGCAGCATTTTTCTATTCTGAAAGATGGTTTACAAGGTCAATGTTGTTAGGAGTTACATGGGTATTGTTTTCATTTGGACGTTTCCAAGAGCAAGGATTCCTAAATCAATTTGTGGCACCTGACGACAATGGTGATAGATGGACCGATTTGTTAAATGACGGAATTGGAATGTGGTTATGGTTAGGAATAACATTCTTTAGTTTTGTATTGGTATTCTATATTTCTACTCATCAAAAATATGGAAATAAAATGAATAGAACTATTGGTGATCTTGGTCAAGCAAGAAAATTTTGGAATGCTAATTGGAGCTCAATATTGATTGCTACAGCATTTATTACAGCATTAACGATTAGGGTTGTTTGGAACGTACTTCCTGCAATGAATGCTTTAGGAACTGGCGGTTGGGATCTTACCGGAGGTTCAGATCCTTGGTATATGAAACGTGCAATTGATTACGTTATTGCTGAACAGGCACACTTTATTTTCGATGCTGATAGAGCTTATCCAATAGGAGATATTAATCCAAGACCACCTCTATACACTTGGAGTCTTGCTTTAGGCGGATTAATTTTATCTCCTATTTTGGGAATGAGTGCTGAACAGGCGGTTTGGTGGAGTATTGGTGCATTACCTGCAATTTATGGTGCATTGATAGTGTTCCCAGTTGCTGGTATGGCAAGAGAAGTATTTGGAAAAGGTGCTAGTGTTTTAGCAGCATGGTTAATTGCTTTTATGCCAGGTCATGTGAGTCATACAACATTTGCTTTAGCAGATCATGATGCATTTGTATTATTGTTTGCAACAGTAGGGTTTTATTATTATATTCAGGCCATGAAAAATGCTAATGAAGACAGAGTATTATCTGAATCTGGATGGAATCCTGCATATATGATTGAAGGATTTACAAAGGTATGGGATAATCAAAGATTAGCAACATCATATGCGATTCTTTCTGGTGTATCTTTTGCAATTGTTGCTTTGGCATGGAAAGGTTTTGTTTATGCTCCATCTATTCTATTTGTATTCTATATGATTCAGATATTGTTTAATTTGTTTAGAAGAAGAGATAGTATGACAATTACTGTACTTACTGTAACAATGTTATTGGCTCTTTGGTTAACAGCATTACCATTTTACATGCACCCAGCATTAGGATTATTACTCAACGGTGAATTCCAAGCAATGTTTTATATTACTGGATTAATTGTAATTTCTGGTTATATTGTTTGTTCTGCTAGAGATAAGCCATGGTTAATGGTAATTGGTACAGTTAGTGTTTTAGTACTGTTCCCATTATTCTTATTATGGCTTCAGTGGGTACTTGATTATTCTGACATAGGTGCTACTTTATTCACTGGTGGAGGATATTTTTCACAGAACAAGATTTTTGGAACTATTGCTGAAGCTCAAGCACCATCTAGAGGATTGTTGTTTGGTAGTTTTGGTGCTTTTGTATTTGTTGCTGCACTTTGTAGAGGTCTTGGATTGACATGGGATGGTTTGAGGCATCGTAAACTTCCAGAATTAGTTTTGGCAGTCTGGGTTTTACTTGCTTCATACATGGCTTGGAATGCTGGTAGGTTCGTATACAACGCAACTCCAGTAATGGCTATTGTTGGTGCAGGAGCTTTCGCATGGTTATGGAAAATTTCTGGCTGGGATGAACTTGTTAAACAATGGAGAAGAATGGGGATTAATACTCCGAGTGCTAGATATAAATCAGGAAGAAAAACATTGTTTAGAAATCCAGGATTTATTGCAATTTTTATGATTTTTATAATGGTATTTTCTCAACATGCAACATATGGTATGGATGCTGCAATTCCTAGAGGAAGTGAAAAAGCAGCCGATGTAGACGAAGAATTATACAATATTATTCCAGACTTTTTAAGGTGGACGAACCTAGTTGATGGAACTGCTTATGAAGACATTCAGGGTTATTGGTTCATGAATTCATTTGGTCCGGGCTTTAATGATTATTATTGGAATTCTGCATATGATTGGCTTGCCCAACAAGATCAATTCCATGAGGGCGTTACAGACAGCTCAGTTTGTGTAAATGATATGGACGGTACTTGGGATTCTGAATTGGAAAAATGTCTGATGAAATTTTCAGATAAACCAGCATTTGTTTCTTGGTGGGATTATGGTTTCCAAGCATTAACTCAAGGACAACATCCTACTGTTGCAGATAACTTCCAGACAGGTATTCCTACTGCAGGTAATATGTTGCTTTCAAGAAGTCAAGATGATACAGTTGCAATGTTTATTATTAGAATTGGAATTGGAGATGTTGTACATGGCGGTAATGGAGATGATTATTCAAAAGAGTTCAAATCAACTCTTTTAGAACATATGTCTATTGATGAATATAATGAATATCATTTGGTTACAAGAGAATTAACTCAAGAATTAGCAAAAGATAGAATGTTTGAAGTTTATGAATGGACAGAAGAAACAACAAACCAAGGAATTTTAGCTCTTGCTAGAGGTTATGTCAATACTGACGGGTTAAAAACAGATGATTATGTTTGGAGAATTTATGAAGGAGAAGTACAAATCGGTGAAGATTATTCTTCCGAAGTTGAAGCTAGATCCGCTTTCGAAGATAGAACTGCTAATAGAGAAGTACTTACAGAATATGTTGATGATAGTACAGGAGAAACATTTGGCGCAAGCCACTATGTAGTTGGAGATTATTGGTATACTGCTGATATCATTGAGAAGTATAAGGATACTGGGACTTCAATTCATAGGCAAAATTCACAAATTGCTTTAGGGACTCAGGTTTTGACAGGTGCTTTAGATAGTGAAACTCTAAATGATTTATACAGTGATATAATTAGTTTAGATATTTATGAGGTTCAAGATAGTGAAGGTGCTCCTGGAGAAATGATTACTAGAAATCATGAAATTTCATATTTTGCTATTGATACTAGATTATATCCAATGGGTGGAGGAGCATATTCTGATTCTAGTTATAATAGAGGTAATCCAACAGGAATTTTCTATGCGCCTACAATACTTTCAGGCCAAAATCCTGACCATTTCATGGATACTGTTTATGAAACACAAAGAGGCTCAGAGAGTATTATTGAAAGAACCGCTGAAGATTTTAATGAGCAATACAAGATGGATGTGTTGAGAAGTCAAAGTGGAGGAGATGTAGAAGTAATTCAATTAGTTGACGTAAGATATGATCATACTGAAGCATTTTATGATACTATGTTGGCTAGAGCTTATATTGGATATGGTGCCGCAGATTTAGGTTTAACAGATTATTCTGGAGTAATATCCGCATCACCAAAACCACTTCTTTCGTCTTCCTATTCTGGAACTCCAGAGTCAGTGTTGGAATCTGCATGGCCACTTCCTGGTGCAATGATGAATCACTTTGTAATCTCTAATTGGTATGATGAAAGAGGAAATTATGATACCTTTGGCCTTGGAGAGGCTAATTTTGGTGTAAAAGTCCTGAAATATTATGCTGGTGCTGAGGTTTGTGGTACTGTGTCTGTTCCGGAATTAGATACCCCTATAGCTGGTGCTACTTTATTGGTTGAAAGAGATGGATTTAGTGGTGAAGGTGTAGAAGATTTAGATGCAAGAACATATTGGATTCCAATTGGTACTACAACAACTGATTCAGATGGTAATTATTGTTTCACAGCACCCGCTGGAAGAATCAGAGTTACTGCATTAACTGGTGAATTTGATAGTTCTGTTGATTTAATGACAATACAGTCTGGAGAATTAGATATTTATTCAATGAATATAGATATTATTGGGCAAAACCCTGGTGAAAGAGTAATTAACCCAATTACTGGTTTACTTTCAGAAGTTTCTGGAATGATGTGGTTAGGTGAAAACGAAATTAATGTTACAGCTAATCAAGCAGAAAGAATCTCAACAACGCCTTTAGAAGCAGTAAATATTGAATTAGAAACATCTTCTGCAACTGGTGTAGTAAAATGGGTTGGAGATGGTGAATTTGATGGCTTGCCTCTTGTAGAAACAGATTTCGTTTTACAAAACCTTTGGAATGATGAGATTTCTTATAATGTAAGTACAATTAATAAAACAGTTTCAGGTGAAGATTTAGTAATTAGTGGAGTTGGAACTGCCGTATATTCTGAACATGAAGGAATTATTGAATCTGCTATGGAATTACAAGTTACGGACTTTACTGGAAATTATTCTCGTAGACTTCAGGTAGGTCAGTCCTATACAGGTAATGGTACTTGGAGCGGACAAGGTGTTTTAGATGCGAATTGGGTTGAAGGTGATAATATTAGTGCTTGTGAAAACTCAACAGTTGCTGAGGGTGAGGATATTTGTTCTGAAGGCTCTGGTAAGTATTTGATTAATGGTACTGCTGTCGGAAGCGGACGTTTTACAGCAGATGTCGTAACTGAATTTACAAATTATTTGACAAATGCTACATTTGAAGCGGGTGGAAAATTTGTTGGAACTGGAACCTTTGAGGGTGAAGCGACTTATACAGGAATAGGAGATTATAGTGGAGAGATGGTTGTTGCAGGATCATTTTATGCTAATGATATTGCACCTGGAGAATATAAAATGTATGCCGTGTTTAATAATGGTAGAACTTCTGATGTAATTGAAAAAATAACTGTAGGATTAGATGGTTCTAAAGATCTTGATTTAAGTATTGCAGGCCTAAAAGTCTCTGGAATTATTTCAGATGAAGAAGGAAATAGTCTTAACACGACTGTTGAAATAATTGATTTAGATTTAGAATCTAATCAATGTACTGAAATCAATCTTAATGAAGGAATTTGGGTTGATGAAAGTGGTTCTTTATTTAGCCCAGGCGTAACTTGTTTAAGGTTCAGTTCTGGTGAAGAAGGAAATGTAAGTATCGGACCGTTGTCTCCAGGTAATTATAGTGTTAGAGTTGACTTAGATGGTGATAATCATTATGAATTAAACACAACATTGGTTGAAGAGGATCAAGTATTATCATTTGATGGAGAAATTTTAGATCATGGAGATGTAGAATTTACAATTAGTCCAGCAGTAAGAAACGAGACAACACCAAATCAACCAGATATTATTAATGTAAATGAGATATTGGTAAGTTTCACATCTGTTGAAAATGGAGAAGTTATTAATGCTACATCTAACGAATCAGGTGTTGTATTTGTTGAATTACCTTTAGGCGATTGGATAATGAAAAGTCGAACTGGAGACAATTTACTCTTGTGGAGTGAATTTAGTTTAGAGCAAGATGATTTGAATTTAGACTTGTTTGAATTTTCAAAAGCTGTTTCTATTAATGGATATGTGGCTAAAATAGTTACTGATGTTGAAAACGGAACTCAAGTTCCTCAACCACTTACATCGTTACCGGTAAATTTCAGAAGTGGAAGTATTGAAGTTATTGTAGAAACAAATGAATCCGGTGAATTTGAATTAGAACTTCCCTCTGGAATGGAATTTGATGTTACTACATTAACTCCAGATAATATGGTTGCCGCTAAACATGTAAATGTCTCTTCAGATATGGAAAATGTTAATTTGATAATTAATGAAAAACTAAGTCTTTCCTATAATTATGCAGGACGAGTAATATTGAATCCAAATAATGTGACTTATGATAATAAGATTCCAGACTTTGAGAACTTTGAGGTCTTTGCAGAATATGTGGGCACTCAAGGAGACCAGTCTTTAGAAATGTTCATGGGTGTTACTTGGGTTTCTACTGTAGATTCTGATGGAAGATATGATTTCGTTCTTCCAACAGGAAATTATTCAATTACAGTAAGCGAAGAAATGTTAGGAGTTCCTGAAACGATATTAAGTGCAAATCAATCCGTAGGAACAACGATAGAAGCTTTGAATTGGACAGTAGATGCATACCCTGACCCTGTAGCAGTTCAAATTAGAACATTTATTGACGGTGGAGATGAATTATTTGAAAATGGAACTCCTGTTAGTGTTGATTTTAGATTAATTCCTGTGGGAATAAATCAGGAAACAATAAACATTACATCTGAAATGTTTACAGAAGATGGAATTTTAGATATGGATTTATCCTTTGGGCAATATTATTTAGAAATGGATGCTCAAAATGTGAAGAATGGAAGCGAATTTGATACGATCTTTGCAATAACACCAGATCCAATTTCAATTGGTGTTTCTGGAATAGAAGATCCAATAGATTTAGTCTTGCAATCCTTGTGGAAAGTTGATATTGAAATTAAAGAACAGAACTTTGCACCAGCAGAGAATGTTACTGTGGTATTTGATTATACAGATAGTGAGAACTTCTTGTTAGATTTAAGAATGGAATCAGATTCAAATGGTACAATTTTAGATTATGTGCCTGCTGGAAATTATACTGTGACAATTGGACCTTATGATGTTGAAGGAACTACACAATCATTTAGAGCATTAGTACACATTGATAGTAATTCAGAAAATAGAACGTTTGAATGGAGAACATTAGAAGTTGCTAATTTGAATTTAACATTATTGGAATTAGGTGGAATTTCTAATCATAGTTTGTTAAAGGGTGTAAGTTTAACTGCAGTATCCAATGATGGACTTGGTGAAGTGACATTGCCATTATCAAATCAAACAGCAATTGTTTCTGCACAGTTATACCCTGGAGATTGGAGTTTGAAATTAAATTATACAGATGAATTTAATGGAGTAAGATGGATTTTAGATGAATATGCTCTAGGTGATTTATCTGAAAATGAAACAATTGATGCAGATATTGAACTATCTAGATATGTTGAAATTAGTGGAAATGTATATTGGGATTTCAATGAGGATGGTGAATACCAAACTGGTGAGGAACTTGATGAATCTGAAGTAAAACTCGATTCTGAAGAATTTGAATCATTGAATATGACTACTGGTTCAGATGGAAAATGGTCTTTTTATGTTCCTGCAAATAATAATTATACAATTAATGTGAGTCGTTTAGGTTTTACTTATAATAATACATTAATTGTTGAAGTAGAAAATACGAGTATTAACAAAGAAGATTTAGATGTATCTTTAGATGCAGATACTGTTTTTGTTTCTGGTAAAATAGACATACAATATGGATTTGAAAGTCTTAGTGATGATATTATTACTGATATGAGTGTTGAATTAATTCCTGCAGCAGATGAAGGATACGAAAGAGAAAATGTAGACATCTCTATTTCTGTGAACGAGGATGGAGATATTGTATGGAATGCAACTGTGGCACCAGGAAAATGGGTCTTCCATGCTGAAGCTCCAAATTTCCATATGGTTGTATATGATGCATTTGAAGCTGAAATTATTGATGGTGGTGAACATAATACTACAATAAAGGCTGGTGGATATTTGCCAATTAGTACGAGATGGACAGACTTCTCTGGAGATGAAAGAGATGTCCTTACTTTAGAATCTACAAATTCTACAATTACTGGTTTAGTGCCTCTAACATTAACCCTGAATGAAGCAAAATGGAATATTACTGTATCTGAAACTGCAGAAATATGGTTATTGCCTGCGGGATCATTACAAATCTCTGGTGAATTTACTGCTTTAGAGATGGAAATGGAAATGGAATATGTTGGTGATACTATAAGCGGCGCTTATCCACCTGGATTTGCAGAAGATGGTTCACTTGCTGTGGTTACTTCTGCAGAGGCTGTAGTAGAGTTTAATCGAGTATTGACACATGATGTTGAATTTTCAATTACTCAAATTAGTTCAAATAATGAAATAATTGATTATGTAGAAGATGAAATGATTAATGCTACAGTTAGGGACTTAAACGGAGATGGAATTACCGATGAGTATTATGATATTGAAGTTTCAATAGATATTACATATGCTGGAAATTTAGCATCAGAAAATTATACATTTATGTCTTCTGTTTCTGGTTCTGATAAAGATGACTGGTTAGTTACATTTGAGGTTGGAGATACTTTTGAAGACATTAAGAATATGAGTCTCGGTATAAGTGAATCACCAAGTAATGGGGAGTTATTGATGAAAATAAAATTACCAAGCGGAGAAGATAGTATTTCTTATGAAACAGGTCATAACATAAGAATAATTGCAACTTCAACTTCTGGCCATTCTAGTAATTTTGATCTTAAAGTACATATTCCTCAGGATTATTCAATTGAAGCAACAGGTCCTGATGTAGTTGGAATGACTTCCGGAGGCGGGACAACTGCATTTGACATTAAAGTTGATAATTTAGGAAATGGAGATGATAATGTGTTCTTTGAAATAGATAGTTCTGAATTACCAGACGGATGGAGTGTTTCAGAACCAATGTCTAGAGTAATTCCTGCTAATGGCACTTCAGACGTAGGTTTTACAGTAACAATGCCTGAATTTACATTTGAAGGTAGTTATACTATTATTGTAAATGTTACAAGTGAATCTGGAATTATGGTTCCAGTTAATGTACTTGTCCAAGTTGCAGAAGCTGACCTAAGAATGGATACACCTAGTATGGGCCCTGGTGGTGGAATAATTCATCAACCTGTTGATTTTTCAATATTAGTACATAACGATGGATTGATTTCAGCAGAAGGAGTTACAGTCACAGGTTATATTGAGGAACTAAATATTACTGCGGTTTCATTGCCTATTACAATCTTACCAGAAAGTAATGAAACAATAACAGTATTATTCGATACAGATGAAATTGGTGCTGGAGAGTATAAATTTACCTTTACGATCGATGCCGGAGAAACTCCACTAATTGAAAACCCTGAACCTGTTGAGTTAAATCAGGTTAAATTCACTGCCGATAATGAAGCAAAACAACCAAATATTGTTCCAATAATAATTGTCTTGGTTTTTGCTTTAGGAATTTATTCTTTTATTAAAAGCAGAAGAACGGGAAGCGGACCAGGATTTTAATGTAAATTATTTACAGTAATTTCATTGGGGTATATTTGTGGCTCGGGAATTAAAACATTTGGAATTAATTCCAGAAGTGAATGAACCACGGATTTTAACAGCAGTTGACCCAGAAACACTATATGACGAAGATGATGAATTTAGAACAATAACTACTGGATGGCCTACTCAAAGAATAGCGTTAATACATGTAAGTAATAGGAGGGTTCGTCCTTCTGGTTTACTTTTATTCTTAACAATGGTAGTGGTAGTTTGGATCTTGTTACAACCAATATATACAATACTTGATGAAGTACAGACTCCTGATTCTGAATGGGCTTATAATTTTGCAGGAATTAGGCAAGCTCAAGAACTTGGTTTTACAGGGGATGGTGTTAAAGTTTGTATTATAGATACGGGTGTTAATTTAAATCATCCTGATTTAGAACATCTTCAAGGTAATATCATGTACAAGGATTTCGTTTCAGACAGTATTGAACCCGTAGATTATGCAGAAGATGGGCATGGAACTTTAATTGTAGGCTTATTAGCAGCTGATGGCGTATTGAAAGGGTCTGCACCAGGAGTTGAATTAATGGTTGCTAGTGCATTAGGTGCAGATGAGATGGGTAGTGACAAGGCAGTATCAGATTCAATTTTATGGTGTAAATCAAGAAACGCCGACATAATTAGTATGTCTTTAGGTGGTGCTCAAGATATTGAAGATCCTTTAGACAATTTAGCTGTGGACGCTGTTGAGCAGGCATTAAACGTTGGGATATTTGTAGTGGCTGCTGCAGGAAATGATGGGGGCTTAAATGATGATGGTAGAGTTTCTGTACCAGCAAATGTACCAGGGGTAATTGCAGTTGGTGCGTTAGATTCAGATGGCTCATTATGGGAAAAAAGTAGCAGAGGTGATAATCTTGCAGGTTATGGAGACAATCCAAGAATTTCACCACATGAGAAACCAGAAATTACAGCACCAGGGGTTAATGTAATTTCAACATGGGTAGATGGGAAATATACATCTAGTACTGGAACTAGTGATTCAACCGTTTTTGTAACTGGTGCATTAGCATTGTTACTTGAAGCAAACCCTTCATTAAAACCAACATGGGATAATACGGACAGAAGTAATTGTATTTTTGTGGTTAAAGAAGCATTAATGGATAGTGCCATACCTTATCAGGCACAAGCGATTCCACATGATGACCGATATGGATATGGTGCATTGAATGCAATAGGATGGATGGACTCTCTAAATGGAACAACTGATTGTTGATTTTTTATTAAAAATCTGAACCTTTTTGCGGATGTATTTTAGATAGATTAAGTAGTCGCTTACAGTGGTAGACGTGGTATCATCATCAGCATCTCGTAGTTTTTTCTTATGTCTTCTAATGATTTTAAGTTCAATGTCAGTTGCAATTTCCTTTTCACCTATTGTTTCAGCTAATACAATTAATCAGACAGATGGTAGTGCTGGAAATGATGAAATTAATGGAGTTGAGGTTTGGAGAAATACCCATAATTTAGTTGGGAATGTCACGGTGCCTCCTGGTGCAAAATTAATCATAAATGCAGGAGCATCAATTACTTTGGCTGCAGGTTCTGCATTAATTGTGGATGGTGCTATTTGCGCTGGAGATACAGGGTGTGGGGCTACAGCAGGTGGAACAATTAGTTTTACCTGGCAATCTCCTGCAGATGAAACACAAAGCACTTGGTGCGAAGATCTTGAATTTAGTTGGGATGCATCTTGTGGAGAAGGTATTGTTTTAAATTCAGGAATTGATGAAGCAATTTCTAGCATTAAAAAATTATCAATTAATGGCGCCTATGGCTATCCAATGTTAATTGGACAAAGTAAAGAATATGCGGCAATGATTTTTGATGGTACAAGTATTGATGCTGATGACATTTCATTTTCAAATATTAATACTTCTAGTATTTTAGTTACAAATCAGGCAGCACCTGTCCTTTCAAATGGTAATTTTGTTGCTGGAAATGATGAACAGGGATTTAGAGGTCCTGCAATTTCCGCATATACATCTGGTAAAAATCAGGATGAGAGATTTACAATTTTAAATTCAGACATCACAGGGACTACAAATGGATGTGGGCAAAATTCTGGAGGCCTTTCATCCCTTTGGGTCGAAAATAGTCATATCTATTTTGATGGAGTCAAAATGATCCCAAATGCAGAAGGAACTAATACTGACTATGGGATGAACTTGAAGAATACAGCTGGTGAAGTTTTAAATTCTGAATTTACAGTTGAATGTAATGGTGTTTATGTTGACTCTAGAAGAGTAATTGAATCGGGAGGGAATGAAATTCATTTCCCTCTTTACATTAATAGTTCAACATTTACATCTGTTGGAGCAGCATCTCTTACAATCAAACAAAATGGTTTTGTTTTTCTTGATGATGTTGATATTAGTGGTTCTCAAGAAGGATCTGGTATTTTTGTAAGTTCATCAGAATTATCAGTAATTAATTCAAATATTCATAATATTACAGGATATAATGGAGTATATATTCAAGGAGAATCAGATATATTGATTCATAATACAAAAATTGACACAGTAGCTAGAGAACCAATATTATTGGGTGAATACCATTGGGACGATGATAATTGGAACACTGGTGTTTCAGAACCTTATA
>MDSZ01189990.1_pt1 | contig 12376 bp, 6 predicted proteins | sample 811201 | NCBI WGS metagenome assembly MDSZ01 (sample SAMN05326647, study PRJNA326480) | marine metagenome | isolation source: seawater | place: Indian Ocean: North | collected 2010
GCGCGGCCGGCGGCATCGGTTGCCGGCGCGCTTCAGGCCATAGACAGCGGATCCGGCGAAGCCGGCCGCCCGGTCATGATTTGCGGTTCATTATATCTGGCAGGCCATGTACTGGCAGCGAACGGGACGCTGCCAGACTGAGCCATCACATGCAAACAGCGCCAGGTCAGGAGATGCTGCTTGTGATCCAAGATTCCAGCTGCGATTTCGGCACAGCGCCGATTTTCTCGGCAACGACTTCGCCACCCTTGAAAATCAGCAGGGTCGGGATGCCGCGCACATTATATTGCTGCGGCGTCAGCGGGTTCTCGTCGATGTTCAGCTTGACGATAGAGATGGCCTCGCCGTGAACGTCGCTCAGCTCTTCAAGAGCCGGACCTATGGCCTTGCAGGGCCCGCACCACTCAGCCCAGAAATCAACGAGTACGGGTTTGTCAGCCTGCAGCACATCCGTGGAGAAATCGCCGTCGGTTGTTTTCGTTGTTGCCATCTCTAGGTGCTCCCTTGCAAGCCTTGCGCAAGCCGGTCCGGACCGCCGACATCACCAAGGTAGGAGGCGGGCCGCGGCCCGTCAACCCGGCGCCATGGCGGCGAGCGCCACATCTCGCGCTGTCCGGTCGATTTCCTCGATCGAGCGGTCTTCTGTCCAGACAAGCCAGGTCACGACCTGCCTGTCCGGATAAATCTGTTCGAGAAGCGCCGCATACAGCGCCATCTGCCGGCGGTATTCGACTGGGGCGCGCGCCGGCCGGCTGCCTGTCTTGAAATCGGCGACAAGAACCCGTGCCTCATCGACATGCAGCCTGTCGATCTGGCCCGCCACACCGACACCGCCGATCACACCGCTGACCGAAACCTCGGCAAGCGCATCGGGACCGAAGACAGGCGCAAGGTCCGGCAGCTCCATCACCGCGCGCACCTCATCGGCAAGCTGGCGCGCCGCCGCGTCAGGGACGTCCCTGTGCGCCGCCAGAAGCTGCTCCATGACCCGTGCCCGGCCATCCTCCGGCACCGCCGGCAGCACCTCGAACAGCTTGTGCGCCAAGCGCCCGCGGGCCAGCGCCGAAGAGGCTGTGCCGATCCTCTGGCCGGGGGCGCGAAGGCCGGAGGCACGGCCGTCAGGCTGCGAGGGGCGAAGCGGACGCGGCGGACGGGGTTCATCTGCTGCTGCCGCAAACAGCCAGTCGGGCACCGGCTTACGCTCGACGAGCACCGGTGGGGTTGCCGGCCCATCCGGCGATGTCGCCAGACTGCCGCCGGTTTCGACCCTGACGGTGCCGTCATCCACGGTTTCGGCCCCGTCCATGCCGGCTATGGCAGAAGCCAGCACTTCATAGTGGCTTCCCTCGAGCGTGCGGCGGTTCTTTGCCTGCCAGCCGCCAATGCAGATGCCGTCCCGCGCCCGCGTCAGCGCCACATAGAGAAGCCTGTTTTCTTCCTCCTGCTGGCGGGCACGGGCGTCATCGCGCGCGACGGTCACGAAATCGGGACGAAGCGCGCCCGGGGCCCAGTAGACGAAGCCGGTCTGCGGGTCGCTGACAAGCTGGTCCAGCCGTCCTGACGCCGGTGACAGCATGTCGGGAAGCACCACAACCGGCGCCTCCAGCCCCTTTGCGCCATGAATGGTCATCACCCGCAGCTCGTCGCCGCCGCCGCTGCCCATATCGCGCCGCACCTCGCCACCGCTGCCGCGGACCTGCGCCAGAAAGGCTGTCAGCGAGACACCGCCAGCAACACCGAAATCCTGTGCAAGGCCAAGAAAATGATCCAGCGTTTCATCCACCGCCGGGCCAAGCCGCCGGCGGAATTCCTGGCGCGTTTCGATCAGCACGCTGCTGTAGAACCCGAAGACCGATGTGTCGTCGGCAAGCCGTCGATAGCGAATCAGCCTGTCGGCAGCGACACCGAGCGCATCCTCGCCGCCGGCATGCGCCATCAGCCGCGCGTGAAGCGTGCGCGTGCCACGCCCGTGCGCCAGCGCGAACAGCTGCTCCTCATCGATTCCGAACAGCGGAGATTTCAACAGGGCCGCCAGCTGCAGATCATCCTCCGGCAGCCCCATTACATCGCCGAGCGCCAGAAGGTCCTGAATCTCGATCTGGTCTTCCAGCGTCATCCTGTCGGCTCCCGCTACCGGAATACCGGCCTGCTGGAGCGCGGCCAGAAGCAGCCTGTGATACCGCCCGCGCGAGCGCAGCAGCACCATGATGTCTCCGGCCCGCATCATCTGCCCCGACGGCATCTCGCGCCTGCCGATCCAGCCTGCCAGCCTTTCGGCGACCCGCGCCGCGGACAGCGCCGCCGCATCACGCGGCTGGCTGATCTCGGGCGGGGCGAAGGCCGGCGGGCCGGGCGGGGCCTCGTCCTCTTCAACGACCGGCCACAACTCGACAAAGCCGCCGGCATCGCGCCGCGCCGAGCGGTGGTCCTGAAACTCCGGCATGCGCGGATCATTGATCCCGGACAGGGACGGCACCGCGCGGTTCACCAGGTCGAGAACCGGCCGCGCCGAGCGGAAGGACACATCAAGCCCGACCTCGCGCCAGGGCACCCGACGCGTGCCGGCGCGCGCCTGCAGATCGACCCTGTTCTGGCCCATCACCGCCGGGTCCGCCCCCTGGAAGGAATAGATCGACTGCTTGAAATCGCCGACGACAAACAGCGTGCGCGGCCCTTCGTCACCAGAGGCCGGGTCGTCGCCTTCCTCGAAGAACTCGTCACTCAGCCGGCGCAACAGCCGCCATTGCGCGGGGCTTGTGTCCTGGGCCTCGTCCAGCAGCATGTGCCTGATGCCGTTATCCAGCTTCCAGCCCACCCACTGCGCCGCCTCCCCCTGGCCCAGCATGGTGTCGGTCAGCCGGATGAGATCGTCATAATCCAGAAGGCCGCGCTGCGACTTCAGCCTGTCATAAAGGCCATGGAAGGCACGTCCGAATTCATACAGCGCCGTGGTCAGCTGGTAACAGCGCTGCGCCGCCTGCGCCGCGATCATGTCCGACAGCGCGTCCTGCGCCGCCTGCTGCACCGCGACAATGCCGGGAAAAGCCTCGCGGATGGCGGCGTTTGACAGGCTGCGTTCGGCAAGCGGCCGCCCGCCTGTGAACAGCACATCCACCAGCCTGTCGATATGGCGGTTGCGTCCCGCGCCATCCTCGCCAAGCCAGGCCGTCATCTTCGCGGCGCGTCGCATCTGGGTGGCGACACCGCTTGCGGCAAGCGCGGCAGCGGCGGCGCGGAGTCCCTCGACATCGAGCTGGTCCACCACCCCGCCGACCATCGCCGCCGGATCGGCCGCCGGGTCGATGCCGCGGGTCTCGGTGAAATGGGCCTGAAGCCGCGCCATCATGTCCGGCTCGGCGATCCTGTCTTCCCTGGTCAGAAGTTCATTGAGGATGGTCTCCGCATTGCCTTCTGAGGTTTGCGCCGCGATCCTGCCGATCATTCCTGACAACGCCGGGTCCGCCCCGCGAAGCAGGCTGTCGCGCGCCTCGGCCTTGAGGCGCGCCTGCTCGAAATCATCGGCAAGTTCGGCCTGCGGAACGATTCCGGCCTCGATGGGGAAGCGGCGCAGGACCGACTGGCAGAAGGAATGAACCGTTTCCACACGCGGCCCGTCATCATTGTCCAGAATTTCGGCAAACAGGCTGCGGGCCCGCGCCAGCATCGCCTGCGACGGTGTGGCGATGCCCATGCCGGACAGGTCCTTCAGCAAATCCTCGCCAGTCGAAACCGTCCAGCGCGCCAGCATGCCGGAGATGCGGTTGCGCATTTCGGCCGCTGCGGCGCGGGTATAGGTGACGCACAGGATGCTGTTGGGCGGTGCTCCGGCCAGCATCAGCCGCAGCACCCGGTCGGTCAGGAGCTTGGTCTTGCCGGTGCCGGCATTGGCCGAGACAAAGACCGAAGACCCCGGATCGGACGCCGCCGCCTGCCGGCGCGAGGCGTCCGCCGCCACCGCCGGGTCGAAACCCGGCCTTGCCCGCTGCTGGTCGGCCAGCATGACCGCATCCGCCGCAAGCCGCGCGGCGTTGCTTTCGGCGATGCGCCATTCATCGACACGCGCCAGATGGTCATAGCGGGGAAATGACGGTCCTATGGCCGGGTCCGGGCGGCTGGCATAGGGGGTCGAATCGCTGTCGAAATCCGTGGCAAGGCGCGCCAGCATCGCGCGGTCGTCATCGGCTGACCAGTCATCGGGCCGCACATCTGTCTGTTTGCCGGGCTCGCCACGGCCGGTCAGCTGCCAATATTCCATGGCATCGACATCCGCCGCCGCGATCCCCTCGAACCCACCATTCGCGGCGATCACCGCCTCGACAAGAAGCTGTGTCCGGCGGCGCTTGGCCACCGCGCTTGCCGCAGGGGCCTGTCCTGTCTTGTAGTCGAGGACGGCAAGCCCGCCTTCGGCCAGCCTGTCGATCCGGTCCGCCCGCGCGGTAAAGGTGACTTCGCCCTGCGGCGCGTCAATGGCAAGCTGGCCGGCGACCTCGGCATGGCTTTCCAGAATACCGGCACGGCGGCGGGATTCGGTCTCGACAAACCAGGCGGCGATCGTCTCGAAGGCAGGCCACCAGAAATGGCGGATGGTGGGATGCTGCCACCAGGGCGCGAATTCGGCGCGGCCCATGGCGAGAAGCTCGGCAAGGGCGTTGTCGGGAAGCGGCCCGGCCGGAAAGGCGCGGAGAAAGGCGGCCAGGGAATCATGAACGATATTGCCCCGCAGCGCGGCATCGATCGGCCTGTCGAGATCGTCCTTCGGACGAAGGCCGAGAATCCGTTTGGCATAGAGGCTGTAGGGATCGGCGATCCAGTCGTCGATCTCGGTCGCGGAAAAGCTTCGCGGCCGCGCCGCCACCGGCGGGGTGGGACAGGGCCGCGGCAGCGGGGTCATCGGCGGCACCGGAAGAAGGGCCAGCATCTGGTCGCGCCAGACCTGCCCGCGATCAACCGCCGCCGTGATGCCGAGCGCCTCGGCCACTGCGTCGAACCGCTGCCGCCAGCGGCTTGGCGTTGTGGCGGCGTCCCCGTCGCGAAGCGCGCGGGTCAGGATCACCTCGGGCGCGCAGACCGCCATCCAGACATCATGCGCGCTCAGCCCTGTCCGCCAGTTGTGCGGCTGCAGTCCGGCCGCCCGCCGCATCTCGGCATTGGTCCAGGGGTCGATCTCCGGCCGTGGCGGCCAGTTGCCTTCGTTGAACCCGCCAAGGATCAACCTGTCCGCGCTCTGCATGCGCGCCTCGACAGGCCCCAGAATGGCCAGCCTCGGATGGGTCTGCCAGGCCCGGCGCATCGTCTTGCCGGCGAGAAGCTGCGCCAGGATCTGCGGGAAGAATTCGCGGTCCGCCTCGAACCCGTCTCCCTGCTCGGCAAGTGACGCCAGAAGCAGCGCCGCCGCCTCGCCATCCTCATCCTTCCACAGGTGGAACGCGCCATCCGCAGCATCCGGCATGCCGTGCTCGTCGCAAAGCTGTGCCGCCATGCGTTCGGCCGCATCGCCGACTGCCCGTGCCAGCGCGGCAAGGCTCGGGGCCATCACCGACCAGGCCGCAACAAGATCGGCAAGCGGCGCGGCGACGGATGCCTCGAAGAAGGCGGCAAGGTCGCTGTCACCGGCGATCCTCTCGCGGATACCGTCAAGCCCAGAGGCCGGCCGGTAGCCGCGGAAGGCCGCCAGCTCGAGAGCCCGCACCTGCGCCCGGAAGCTGGCAGGCGCAAGGCCGCCCGAGGCGCGCGGATGTTTCAGGAAGGCCAGTGTCGGCACCGGCGCGAAATCCGCCGCCAGCATCGCCACAAGACATTGCAGATAGCCGCCTGCCGGACATTGCGCCAGCGGGCGTCCAGCGGAGTCATCCACCTCGACCCGCCAGCGTTGCAGCGCCGCGATCACCGCCTCGGCCAGTTGCCTGTCAGGCGTGACAAGCGCGGCGGTCCGGCCGGGGGTCTCCAGCACCTCGCGCATGGCAAGCGCAATCAGGGCCGCCTCATCCGATCTTGTCTCGCAATCGACGACCGACAGCCCGGCAAGGGCGTCGCGGCCAAGCTGTGGATGGGTGTCGCCAAGCCGCCGCCAGTCGGCTGTCAGGCACGCCGGCTTGAACACCTCGCGCATCAGATCGCGGCGGCCCCGGCTGATATCCGCTGCGCCAGCAAGGCCGGGCCAGTCGGCAACCGCTTCCGGCACCACCTCGAGGTGGTCCAGGAGCACCGACAGCTGATGCTGCGGATGGCCCGTTTCCTCGCGCACCAGCCGCCAGTGGTCGGCGGCGCCCCGATCGAGACCCGGCAGCACCACATGACCGTTCGGCAGGTCCGCCACACAGGCGATGAGTTCGCGGGTGGCGGCGAAGGTGCCTGTCGAGCCCGCGACCACGACCAGATCTTCCGGCCGGTTCTCGCGCCACAGGCGGCAGCGCAGCCGGACCAGCCTGTTGCGCCTGTCAGCAGCGTCGATGACGCCCTGTTCGGCAAGAATGGCAGGCCAGCTGTCGATCAGGATGGTCAGGAGCGTCAGGATATCCTGCCAATGGCGGGCAAACCTGTCCGGCAGAAGATCACGGAGCTGTTCCGGCGTGGCGTCGGCATTGCACAGCGAATCAAGAAGCCCGGTCAGGGATTCGGCAAGCCGCATGGCCTGTGGCGGGGTTGGCGCCATATCCCCGAGGCGAAACCCCCGCAACAGCCGCGCCAGCCACAGCTGGCGGCGAAGCGGGTCCATCGCCGGCGGCACATCCGGCGCATCCGCGGCAAAAGCCAGAATGTCGGGCGCATCCTCCTCGACATCGCCAATCGGATCAATCCGCGGCAGCAGGGCGGCCTGATCCCCCCTCACCTCCAGAAAGGCGGCGCGAAGCGCCTTGGCTGCGCGGCGCGACGGCACAAGGATCGTCGCCCGCGCCAGACCCTCGGGACTGCCGGCAAGGTCTGTGATGCCGGCGGCAAGCGAGGTGGCGAAGGGAACGCCGGCCGGAATGGTGTAGAGCCGCGAGGCGCGGGAGGACGGCTTCGTCATCCGGGCAGTATAGAAGCAAGCCCGGTCAAAGACGAGAGCGCGCTGACCAGCCTGGCATCACAATCGGGCGCGGTCAGGCAAGCTGCGCCGGCAGGCCAACCAGGACATCCTGCCACCGCGGTCCGCCGGACAGGTGCGCAAGCCGTCCCTCCGTCTTTGCTGGATCGGGGGCCAGCGAGATGCGAAGCGCCCGGCGCGGCATCCAGGGGCCCAGACGTTCCGGCCATTCGATCAGCGAGACAGCCTCGACAAAGGCGTCCTCGATTCCGAGTTCGAGCGCCTCTTCCGGCGCTTCCAGCCGGTACAGGTCGAAATGCATCAGCGGCGTCCCGCTTGCGGGCTCATAGGTCTGGACAAGCGTGAAGGTAGGGCTTGGAATATCCGCCTCGTCCGGGCAGAGCGCGGTGACAATGCCGCGTGCCAGAACCGACTTGCCGGCGCCAAGCGGCCCGGACAGCGCGACAACATCGCCGCCACGAAGTTCGCCGGAAAGACAAAGACCCAGCCGCGTGGTTGCGGCCGGGTCCTCGAGTGTCAGGTCAAGTTCGGTCATCAGATTCCGGGATCGGCTCCTAGTAGCGGTACTGGTCGCCCTTGAACGGCCCCTGCTGCTCGACGCCGATATAGGCGGCCTGCTCGGAATTCAGCTGCGACAGCGTCGCGCCGACCTTGGCAAGATGCAGCGCCGCCACTTTCTCGTCGAGGTGGCGCGGCAGGGTGTAGACCTTTTTGTCGTAGGATTCGCCCTCGTTCCACAGCTCCATCTGCGCCAGCACCTGGTTGGTGAAGGAGGCCGACATCACGAAGGACGGGTGGCCTGTGGCACAGCCGAGATTCACCAGCCGGCCCTTGGCCAGCATGATGATGCGCTTGCCGTCGGGGAACTCCACCTCGTCGACCTGTGGCTTGATCTCGGACCAGTTCATGTTTTGCAGCGAGGAGACCTGAATCTCGTTATCGAAATGGCCGATGTTGCAGACGATGGCGCGGTCCTTCATGTCGCGCATGTGATCAACGGTGATCACATCCTTGTTGCCGGTGGCGGTGACGAAGATATCCGCCTTGGGGGCGGCCTGCTCCATGGTCACGACCTCATAACCTTCCATGGCGGCCTGAAGCGCGCAGATCGGATCGATTTCGGTGACCATCACGCGGGCACCACCCTGACGAAGCGAGGCGGCCGATCCCTTACCAACATCGCCATAGCCGGCGACGACGGCGACCTTGCCGGCCAGCATCACATCAGTGGCGCGGCGGATGCCGTCCACCAGGGATTCACGGCAGCCGTAGAGATTGTCGAATTTCGACTTGGTGACGGAGTCATTCACATTGATCGCCGGGAAGGGTAGGCCGCCAGCCTCGGCGAGCTGGTAGAGGCGCAGCACGCCGGTGGTGGTCTCCTCGGAAACACCCTTGATGGCGTCGCGCTGGCGGGTGAACCAACCTTCGCTGCTGGCGCGGCGCTTCTCGATCTGCGCCTTCAGATATTCCTCTTCCTCGCTTGCCGGATGCGCAAGCACGTCTTCGCCTGCCTCGGCGCGGGCGCCAAGAAGGATATACATGGTGGCGTCTCCGCCATCATCGAGGATCATGTTGGCGGTCCCGCCATCGGCCCAGTCGAAGATCCGGTCGACATATTCCCAATATTCTTCCAGCGTCTCGCCCTTCTTGGCGAAGACCGGCACGCCTGCCGCGGCGATCGCGGCGGCGGCCTGATCCTGGGTCGAGTAGATGTTGCATGATGCCCAGCGGACATCCGCGCCAAGATCGACCAGCGTTTCGATCAGAACAGCTGTCTGAACAGTCATATGGAGGCAACCGGCAACACGCGCGCCCTTGAGCGGCTTTGCGGACCCGAATTCGTCACGCAACGCCATCAGGCCCGGCATTTCGGTTTCTGCAATCGAAAGCTCCTTGCGACCCCAGTCGGCAAGGCTTGCATCGGCGATAATATAATCTGTCGACATCATCGAACTCATCTTTCCATTGGGAGAATGGGGAGGACATAACAGATAAGCGGGCACGTGAAAACCCGCTTGGCCCCGGCCGCGTCAGCCGGTCGCTTCCAGTTCGCGATGCGTCCTGTCAACGGCATAGCCCATGTCCTGAAGCCAGGCTGCCATTGTCTCGGTCGCCCAGACCGATCTGTGCCGCCCGCCAGTGCAACCAAAGGCGATGGTCAGGTGCGGACGGCCCTCCTGCGACATGCGTGGCAACATCTCTTCAAGCATGGTCTTCAGCGAGTCCATGACAGTGGTCGCCGCGCGGTCCGAGCGCAGAAAGTCGGCCACCGGCGTCTCGCGCCCGTCATGCCCGCGGAGCTCTGTAACCCAGTAAGGATTGCTGGCAAACCGCATATCAATGACCATGTCACTATGGTCGGGAAGCCGCCGTCGATAGGAAAAGCTGATCAGCCTGACCTTGACCTGGAATTCATCGGCCATGCCTAGCTTTGCCAGCAGCGCCTGACGCAGATCGGCAGGTTTGGTGCCGCTTGTGTCGATGTGGACATCCGCCAGCGGCGCGACCCGGTCCATGCGGTCGAGATCGCCGGCGATGGAGTCGGACAGCGACCTGTCAGGGTCATAAAGCGGGTGCTGCCGCCGTGTGGCGTTGAAGCGACGCACAAGATCATCATGCGATGCCGTCAGGAACACCGCCGTGAAACCGTCGCCGAATTTCTTCCTCAGGTTGCGGACCAGCGTTTCGATGGCGTCCTCGGAAAAGCCGGTTGTCCGCGCGTCGAGGCCGATGGCAAGGCTGCGCCGCCCGGTCTCGACCTCAAGCGCCACAAGCGAATCAATCATTGCCAGGGGCAGATTATCGACCGCCTTGACCCCGCAATCCTCGAGAATCTTGAGAGCCGTGGACAGGCCGGCGCCGGACGCGCCGGTCACCAGCATCAGACGTGGCTGTTCATCACTCATGACAGCATCATACCAATTTTCTGTCCCGCTATTCAAAGCCCTTTACGGTCCAATCTTATGGACCAATCCGGCTTTGCCGCCAGATGCCCCGGCCGCGGGCTAGTCCCTGACGAGAGGCAATGTCAGGGTAAAGCGCGCGCCGTCATTGTTGGCCGCCGTCAGGTCACCGCCATATCCCCTGGCGATCTGCCTGGCAATCGACAGGCCAAGGCCGGAATGTTCGCCAAAGGCCTCGCCTGCCGGCCGTTCGGTATAGAACCTGTTGAACACCTCTTCCAGACGGCCCGGTGGAATGCCGGGGCCGCGATCCTGAACCGCCAGTGCGGCCGGCCCGTCCTTGCCGGCAACAAGATGGAAGGTGATTGTCGTGCCGGACGGAGCGAAGGACACCGCGTTACCCAGAAGATTGTCCAGAATCTGCACGATCCGGCCATCCTGAACCGAAACCCTCACCGGCGCTTCAGGCAGTTCGGCTGCCAGCTCGTGGCTGTCGATGGTGGTCTGCCGGGCCTCGACGAAATTGCCGACAAGGTCACGAAGATCAATGGTCGAGGCGGCCTCTGTCGCCATTTCGTTATCGACCCGGCTTGACCGCGAGATATCGGTGATCAGCCTGTCGAGACGGGCGACATCGCGCAGAATGACATTCATCAGCTTCTGCTGCTGTTCCGGATCGGAAATCCGGCTGATCGTCTCGGCGGCGCTGCGAAGCGAGGAAAGCGGGTTTTTCAGCTCATGCGCCACATCGGCGGCAAAGCCGGCCGTCGCCGCCATCCGCTTCTGCAGCTCGTCGGTCATTTCAATCAGCGACTCCGACAGCTTGCCAATCTCGTCACGGCGTCGCGGCAGGCGCTTCATGCGCGCCGACAGATCGCGGCTCCGTCGCAGGTTGTCAGCCTCGGCGGCGAGATAGGTGATCGGGCCAGTGATGGAGCGGGCCAGCCAGACGCTCAGCGCGATGCTGATCAGGGTGACAATGCCGAACAGCTGGATGAAGACGACATTGACCTCGGCGATCTCGGTCTCGATCTTGCCACCGCTGATGCTGACCATAAGCGCCCCGCGCACCAGCCGCAGATCCTGGATCGGCACGGCGACCGACAGTACCAGCCTGCCGCGGGCATCCTGGCGAAGCTGGCGCGCCGGCTCGCCGGCAAGCGCCATGACCACCTCGTCATAGTCACCTGCATTCTGGCGCCGGCCCTCGCGATAGACGGGAAGGGTCCTGTCCGTGCCGATCATGCCGGCGGCACGCCGCATCATCGACTGGAAATAATCGGAGGTGCGCTGCCAGGGTCCGTGATGCCCGCGCCGGCGAAGCTGCGCGCTGCCAGCGCCATTTCTGGCGGTGTCGGCAAGAAGCCAGCCATCATGCCTGAACACGCGGGCGCGAAGCTCGGTGCCATAGCCGACAAGCGGCAGCAGATGGTTCATTGTGTCCGGCGACAGCCGCCGCCTGGCCAGCCCACCGTCAATCTCGGCCTGCGCCAGCGCCAGTGACCGCGCCAGCGTAAAGCCCTGCCGCTCCAGCGCGGTGAATTCGGACTGGATCAGCGTTGTCCGGTACTGGTCGATAGAGAACAGGCCAACAAAGAACAGCACCAGCGGGAACATCATGATGGCCATGATGCGGGTGCTCAGGCGGCTGAGGCGGAACCGCAGCCTCACCAGCGGCCTGCCGATGGCGGCCCGCCCCAGAAACCGTCTGATCACCGATTTGACATTGTCGATCACGCTGGCACCGTCCGTCAGCCACGGCAGGCGGCCATGGCCCGTTGCACTGGCCGCCACATGGCGGCGTCACCCTGGTCAGGATGCCCGGTATTTGTAGCCGATGCCATACAGCGTTTCGATATGGTCGAATTCCACGTCCTGCGCCCTAATCTTGCGACGAAGCCGCTTGATATGGCTGTCGATGGTGCGGTCATCGAGAAAAATGGATTCGCCATAGGCTGCGTCCATCAGCTGGTCACGGTTCTTCACCATGCCCGGCCGCGCGGCAAGCGCCTGAAGGATCAGGAATTCGGTGACAGTCAGCTTCACCTCCTTGCCCTTCCAGCTGCACAGATGCCTGTCGGGATCCATCAGCAATTCACCCTGGCGGACGATGTTCGGCCCGGTCGGGTCCATGTCCTCATGGCTGGCCCGGCGGAGCACCGCGCGGATGCGTGCCAGCAGCAGGCGCTGTGAAAAGGGTTTGGTGATATAGTCGTCGGCTCCCATGCCAAGGCCAAGCGCCTCGTCGAGCTCGTCATCCTTGCTGGTGAGGAAGATGACCGGAAGGTTCGAGCCGGTGCGGATTTTCTGGAGAAGCTCCATGCCGTCCATGCGCGGCATCTTGATATCGAGCACAGCCAGCTCGACAGGGCGGCGGCCAAGACCACGAAGCGCCGTTTCGCCGTCGTGATAACAGTCGACCTCGAACCCTTCGCTCTCCAGC
>MDSZ01268133.1_pt1 | contig 12376 bp, 3 predicted proteins | sample 811201 | NCBI WGS metagenome assembly MDSZ01 (sample SAMN05326647, study PRJNA326480) | marine metagenome | isolation source: seawater | place: Indian Ocean: North | collected 2010
AAACTCTGCGTAATAAAAAGAATCTAAAGGCCACACAGATCCAGTCCCTGGATTTCTGCTGCCGTCACTTCCAACATACGGCGTAACTTTCAAAGGAGGGTCCCAGCCTGCATTACCAGATGTGTTGCTCTGGAAATTAGCAACAGGAAATTGTTCATCCATTCTGACAAAATAGTTAAACGAGGATGAGTAACCACGTCCTTCTAGTTGTCGATCATCGGCTCTTCTTTCCCAAGAATTATTAAAGTCTTCAATATTCGCATCATCTATTAATTTTTCTAAGGTGTTTATGTTTCTTATCATCAATTGTTGCTGGGATCCAGTAATTTTGTCTGCTCTCCAGAACATATTTTTATAAAAGTTTCTACCTCGGGACGCTGAAAGATAGGTGTATATTTCTTTAGGATATATTGTCTCTTTATAGCTCATCAGCTTAATCATCTCAACACCATCTACTGACGGATCAACGTCATTAACAAACGTATCTCTCAAAATCTCATAAGGTCTTTTAATAACCCCAAGTTTAAAACCTTGTTTGTTTCCTAAGTCTATGTTTAAGCCCCTGTTTGCAAACCCTTGAAGTTCATTACCATAAGAATATTTCACCGTTACATCAACAGATTTTTGCTCTGTTAGGGCGGCTGTACCTCTTTTTGTTTTTATTTGATGCAACACAGGCTTGTACCTAGATGTCAAAGGGGGCTCTTTGTATCTTTTAGCTATGTGATGAATTAGCGTATTTCCAGCGATCGGGGCCACTAACAGAGCCTTGTCGTTATCTAAAACTGTTGATTTTTGGAAGTCCTTAAAGGTCTCTCCTTGTTCCGTAGTTATTAATTTTTTGCCGGTTAAAGTATCAACTTCCTCTGCTTTTAGCGTTATTAACGGGGTATCAACCAAGTAAAAGTTTTGTTTGGCGTTGAATTTACCCTTGGCAGTATACTGCCCAAACCTAGTTTGTGACCAAGGCACCCAAGACCCAGCCCCATTTGATTCCCAAATATATTGAACTTGTCCAGCAGAGTTGCTGAATAGTCCCTTAGATGCAGTGATGGCAGTGCCTGGGTATAGTCTATGCTGCTCTGCAAAAGCTAAGGATGAAGTATACAAGGTTATATTCGCTGGGAACCTAGAAGAAGACAATATAAAGTTATGAAAATTGTCCCCGACATTCTGCCCAGGGTGATCTCCAGGTGTTGCCTGAGAATGAGACAATGCCATAAACCATGAGTATCGGTCTCCGGCAGGTATCGGTCTTGTTACAAAAGCGTTGTCCTTGACAGATCCGGTTGTCATAATTTCAACCAGTGGAGAGTTTAAGTTTCCGGAAACTAATTGCGGTCTAAGTATTCCATTTCTTTGAGTCTTATGAACAGCTATAATAGATGCAGTTGCGATGGAAAGGTCATCACCGTGTACAGCGGGGAAAGCCCCTGATGGTGTTACTATACCTGCATTAAAATCTCCTAAATCAATGGAGTCAAATCTGTTTAACAAGCTCTCTAGAGAAGATGTCTGGAACCCACCGAATCCAGTGTGCCTTTTAAGCAAAGTATTATATCTTTGTCGAACTTTTATATTTCTAAAAGGCAAAGCGTTGTTAGGCGAGAACTGATCAGATGGCACATCTCTGAATATTTGTGTTGAGTCAAGTTTACTTCCTGGGGCCGCAAATCTGTCTACTATAACTGTTTTATTAATCTTAACATCGTTTCTCTGTTTCGGGGCAGTATAATCAAGTGATCCAGTTAAATTGTCCGACCGTCGAGAGATTGAAGTTAAAAACGCTGTTGGCATTGATCCGCTAGTCAGTCCACTATTAAAGTAAGACTCATTATTAAAAGCAAAATCTATGTTGGTCGCAGCACGGTCTGTTATGTGTGCTATTTCATAATTTTTTGTATAGTTTCCTATAACACTAATGCCACCGACCGGAGAAATAGTACCTGTTGATGTTTGTATGTTAGAAATATTTACAGGACTTGCTGCACCAACTCCCCTTTTGTATTTTCCTGACGGCGTGTCTGTACCGTCTGTCGTTGTAAAAGTCCCAGCACCATCCGCTATCTCTAAATTAAACGACTCTTTTCGAACATTGTTTGAGGGTGTTAGTTGAGCGCCAGCAGGTATAGACCTTGCTTGTTGCCCGCCGACATGTTGTCTAGTAAATGGCGACTGAGCAGCGAGGGGTCTACTGTGCAAACTAGTTAAATCAATATTAGTTAGACCTGCGTCTTGAAGGGCTTTTTGATATCCTGAATTTACGGTCGAGCTTACAGGTGTAAATGGTACAACTAGCTTTGCTTGTAAGTCATTACCATCAACAGAAGCGCTCAGCTTCTTAGTTATTTTTAAATTTGGTATAAACTCATCTTTAGTATCTTGTTCGGCTTGAATGGCTCCGAATTTTACGTTTGCATTGCCGACTTCGGTGGCTGTTGACTTTCTGTTGCCTATTCCATTATTTGTTGGGCGGCTGGATTTTGGAACAAGTCCACTAATTCTTACAAGTCTGTTGGACAAGTAAAAAGTTTGAGCCTGTTTAAATATAGCCTCTCTAGATGCCATCACGCCTGGGTCTGACTGAGAGATTGGGGGTGTAGTTCTTTCGGCTCTAGTCATCCACCAAAATACGTTTTCGTTCTCTGGCAGCGGAGAGTTTGGAGGAGGGGCGTGAGCGTTGTCATAACCTACAGGCTCTTCGTTGGTTCCCTCGTGATTTTCGTTATTTATCCTCGAATCATTAGTTTGATTAGCCCTTGCGCCAGGAGGTGGTGTTCCGGCTCCGCCGCCGGGATCATTTTCATTTGGAGGCTCAAAGTTTGTAATAACGTCAGCCGCATTTGCTCCAACTCTTGATTGTCTAAAAGATTTTTTTCTGTTCCCCATGAAGGTATAATTAAATTTAGATCTTTCGAGTAAATGACTTTCAATCATTGTTCTAATGCCTGGAGAGAACTTTGCGCTGGCTGGGTACAACTGATCGATCATCTGTCCAATAGACGAATCAATCCACTTATAATAGTCAATGTATTTTTGTAGGTCAGGGATATTACCAACTTTGGAAAAGAAGATTTGTCTTAGCTTTTCCATTGCTTTATAATTTGGCCGATACCTATTGACAGGATCGCCAATTATGTTATTAAGTTCCTCTGTCGAGGCAAACAAATGTAACATTCTTTCCGAGACACTTCTGTACATACTTTTTTCAACAGCGTAAAAAAGTCTCTCGGGTCGCATTAATGGAGCAAACGCCTCGTCATCAACGCTCTTAATCTGCACCATATCGCTACTGACGGCGTATTCAGGTAACTCCATTTTATCTGTATAAATAAGCTCTTTTCTAATTGGTTTTGACGAAGTTGGGAAAAAATCGCCTCTGCCGGTGTGTTGCCGATAATTAATATACAGAGGTGAGTGAGTTGCATACAACCCACCCCTCTTAGGATCTAAAGATCCTGATGAAAAATCATTAACATTGAATCTTCCGGATGTGTCACTTCCTGTTACATCCGCAAAATCCCAGTGCAGTGCAAGAGTATCTATTTCTGGAATGTAAATGCCAGGGTTTGAGTTTTTTGTTGGCTCGTAAGCTGCACGTCCGGAATTAAACCGACCATAATTATCCACGCTTCTAGCGTGCATATCAATCGTACCAGTGGACAAAACGTCAGTCCAATATCGGAAACTAGATGCTCGAACATCACTAGAAGTTAAAACAGTTCCTGTGAAGTTTGTGCGATGAGCACCAACATAATATCTTTTTGGAGCGGACACAATATCAGATCCTGACTTAAAAGTCAAGGATGCTGTTTGAAAAAAGCTTTCCTGTCTAATCCCAGAATCGTAATTAACAGCATAAAAATCAATATCATATCCGTCGTGAACATTTGCGTTAGCACCAGAGTTCTGAGCAAAGGGGAACCTTTTTGGATGAACGGATAAAGCTATGTTCCATTTTTGATTGTCATATACATTTCTAAAAACAGAAGAGGTCAAAACGACACTACCTTGACTGTCTAAAACTTTGAAAAAAGCATCCTTTACTTGGTAATTGGGTGATCGTATTTCAGGCATTAAAGACGCTGATTTAATCGCAACAACATGAAAACCAGCGTCATAAGGTGACACCATTGTAGTCGTGTCTGTGGCCGTTAGTGAATTATTCTTAGGAGTATGCCAACCAAACAATGACGAAGTAACAACAGAACCACCATCCCGATCAATAGCAGCCCTTAATTGATCTTTTTTTGGAAAAATAAATTCGCACTGAGCGGTAAAACCAAAATCAAACAAAGTCAAACTACCACTGCTGCCACTTATGAGTCCAACAGATTCTGGCAAATCTGTATTAGGATATTGATAAATTGATGCCTCAGAAGAACTATCGTTTAATAATCCCGAAAAATCTGCATATTTTTTGTTACTAGTGTCTACCCTATAGTTTGTGTCTAGTTTGAATTCTGTGTTGTCAGAATATATCCCTAAATGAAGCACGTCTTCATCTATACCAAAACATCTGATTAAATTTCTAAACGCTTTTTCATTGCCTTTAGATTTGAAAATATTTTGTAAGTTGTTATAAATGTTTTTGTAAATCGTATTTTTTATGCTCTCAAGATTGTGTTGGAAATTTATATCCTCATCTCTTTTTAAGAATTGCGCCAACAAACTTGCGTTTTCAAAAAGTTCTGGGGCAATCATCCCCAAATCATCTACTAGTCGGTCGTTATGCGGAAACTCGTTAATACTACCAGTTGTACTTCCACTAAGATAGTTCATATCCTTAATGCTTGTGAGAGCGGAAACCTGAGCATGTAGCGTATCAAAATAATTTGAAATTATCTGTGTTATATTTTTAAGCTCACCATCGTCGTCTTGATCGACTATCCAGTCTGGAAAAGTATTTAAGATATTGGCCGAATTTTCTCTATCGTATTGTGCGCCTATATTCTTTAGTTCGTCTCTCCTAGTTGTTAACGCAGAAGCCGAGGGTATCACTATAATGTCCTCGGGCTCTGTCCTGTAGCTAACTGATTGAGTTAGTGACTGTAATGTTATTGCTGAACCTGTGTCTCTCGCTCCGGCTTGGTATCCAGTCCATGTTCCGTTAGAAATTCTTCCTGAGTAATCAAGAACCACATTATCAACACTACCTGTGCCCGAGATGCCTTCATTGAATTTATAGTAAACCCCAAGCCCAACGTTGGCATCCTCTACATCTGAACCGCCATTTACATGACTAAACCAGTACCTACCTATATCCTCCCCGGTTCTTGCTTTTCGCCAAAATCTAAATTCGTCAAGAGATGCAGATAATTTTCCGTAGCCTTCAAGTGGTGTGACGGCATCGAGTTTCTGGGTGCCTGACGGCGTGTTGCGAAGAGCACCTATATTTCCTATAAGCGACCCCGTAACAAGATTAATTTGTCCAGCTTGATGACCTGCTGGTTCGATGCCCGTTTCGTGACAAACTCCATTAATATAAAAGTCAATAGTTGGAGAACTTTCGGATGTGTTAAACACAAACGCAAAGTGATTAAAACCACTACCTGTAATGTAGTTTCCTACACCTCCAGTGGTCGGGATGGATTGCGTAACATATCCGGTAGTACCCGACAACATTGTTACTAAGAATCTGTCTTCTAAACTTTTTGAAAGCTCAATTCGTAAATTACCATAACAACCATTTGTTTCATCAGCGTAGACAGACCCGGTGCTAACCCCGTTCCACAAATCAAAAATAACTTGTATCGGCGACTGGGTTGTAACTATCTCTCCGCCGCCGGGGATTGCCGATTTAGATAAGAAAAATTCTACAGTTGATCCGCTGGGGCCGCCAAATTCTAAGTTGTTTTGCCTGAAGTTTGTAGAGAAAACAGTTCCAGAGTGAGGTCCGCCTTTAACTTGGATAAACTCTGTCTTTGAAGCAGAGAAATAAGAAAAGCCTCCAGAAGTTGCTGTGCCATAGTTTGTCCCAATATTTACAAAACCTGTGCTTTTAGGATACCTCTCGTCAAAAATGTACTTTTCAAGTGGATTTAAATCGTTATAAAATTTTGTTTTTTCGAACCCTGATCCATCATAGGGATAGTTTTGAAGAATATAATTAAAGGAGTTCTCATAGTATTTTTCTGCTGAGCCATATTTAGCAAATTCCTCTGGGTTTCCATAATCTAACGGTGGGACGAACTCATCCCTTGTGCGTATACTCTCACTTAAGTGTGCAGCAGATTCCATGCCGCCACTTAAAGAACCAACGGCACTGTTCCTTAAGTATTGTCCCATAGACTGAGCTTGTTTATTTTGGTCAAATAACTTTTTTATGCTCATACGGGCTCTTCTTCAATCTTGAATTTAAATACTTCTGGCTGCTCTACATATCTTCCATTTAAATGGTATGTAAATTGGAGTCCATACATAAACCCAGGATCCAAAATGTCTGTGTCTATGTCAAAATAATTACCACTAACATCATAGGACATTCTAGTTTCGTTTTGGGATCCAGTGCCATAGGGAACAACCTCCATATTGTCAACCAAACGGAAAAGCCTCCAGTAGGCATCTTCAATTATTTGTGATGGTGGTTCAGATACCGCTATGTCATAGATATTTGGATTCCAGTTTCTCTCTCTAGCATAAACTCTAAAGACGGGCTTTTGCCCCTTGACATAAGACTTTTTAAAATTCGTAATATCGCTGATATGTTGAACTTCGCTCTCTACGAAACTAGCAGTCAAACCAAGAAGATCAAAGGAGCCAGTAAAATATTCTGTACTGCCTGAGTGCCACACATCGTGAACGGTGTCCAGCGAGCTTGTTATGGCAAACGAACAACTATAAATACCTGTTTGAGCCACCCCACCTTCAACAACAATACCACCAGTTATCTCTTGTTGGACGAGTCCGGCAGAATCTAAAACATGAAGCCTGTGACCTTCTGGTAGTCCGTCGTTACTGCTACTAAAGAAACTAACATATATTTTTTGTTCGTCTCCTGCTAAACTTGGTATGTCTTTTAATTGACCTCGAATTCTGTTATACAAATACAACGTGTTTAAATTGTCTGCGGCGGGGGCTAGCGCACTAGAAATAAAACTATTCCCTCTTGTATCCTTCCTTGAGGAATCCCACCTAGCTTCAATATAAGGCCTCTTAAGAAAATATTCACTTGTTCTACCAAAAAACTTCTTAGTAAAGAAAGACCCAGAACTTCCTGAGATAACAGAATCTTCGTGTTTTAGCAGGAATCCGTAATTAGATGCCGTACCAACCCCGTCTGTTCTCCAAAGATCTACCGCAAAAGTTACATCTAAGTCTAAATCTTCGAGTCCTCCTGAAAAGTGAAAACTTGAGGAATAACTGCTGCTGTTATAAAAATCTCCGCCTTGATTTTCCCAGGTTATCCCCTGCGAACTTGAAATCCAATTACAAACTCCAAAGTCTGTATAATTATTCATATCGAGGCCTCGTCCCTCGGTCCAAGACTTGCTAACCATAGCGACTTTCAAAGAGTACTCATATGGAACAGAATCGCCGTGAGGGGCGTCAAACATTTTTAATTGATACTGTACACTTGATGACGGAATCTCTCCTGATGCAATATCGGAAACAATACTGTCAATAGGAAATTGAATTAATATTCTTGCTTGTTCTGCGCTTGTTGCATCAATTGAAGCGGTTGTTTGTCCATGAATAACAAAAGCCTCAAGTATATCTGAAGCTCCCATATTTGACCCGGTTCCCCTGGTTGTCAAATTGGACTCAAAAGCATTAGTTATAGTGTTGTCTTGGTCGGCGTAGTATCTTTTAATTCCCATTATTTCACAACTCCTGTTATATCAATATCAGGAAATAAAATGTCCGCTACAGCATCCTGTGGTATTAACAAAAATCTCCCATCTGGGGATAGGTTCTTATCTATCTCATATCTATACGTGCTATATGAGCCGCCCGTTTTATTAACTAGTCTAACATTCGTTGTATCTACCACTCCTGGGACTCTATTTAGTTCCTTAAATATGTCAGATATATATACGGGTTCTCCCATCTCTAAAGATACCCTCAGCATTTTATTTTTAAGCCTATCAACGCAAGCACTTAATACTTCAAATTTGTTTTGACCCACCTCAGAAATAACCTCAAACTGTATACCGTAATTAATAATTTTACCGTCCAGAATATCAACTGAGTCGTTAATCATCTTGTAGCGATTAATCCAAGACTTCAAGTTATTCTTTAGTTTTGTTGGCGCTGTGACAAAAGTTCCATCTACATTCTCAGCAAGGACATACAAATTTAGGTTTCTTCTAGAAGACCTTGGATCTTGAAGTATGTTTGCTCTCTTAATATTACCAAACTGATTTGGCATTCTATAAACTAGGCTAATATAATCTTGCCTAGTAACTGCTCTATTTTGTGATGCAAAACTTGCATACGCTCTGGTTTTTATTTCTTGCGAGGTTAATGGCGCTGAATCTCCTAAAATGGGCTGCGGGTTTGTTACCTCCATTGAGGATCGCATATCAGAAATTATGCCTTCATTTAAAGCCTCTCTATTATTAAACACAAGCTCAGCATCGCTTACTATTGTAACAGTGCTGGCCGCTGCGTTTATAGTAGCACCTGAGTTGCCTCTGTAAGTTACTGTTAATGTTGTATTTTCCGGAGTTACTCCAAACTTGTCAGTTTTTATCAAATTGGATGGATCAAAAGTCGTATCAGAAATAAATTTTCGGGCATTGACGTCTAAGACAACATCCGCTGGATTAGCTATTAAATCTGTTGTTAAGTTTTCTTCTGATCCATAACCAAATTGCAGGGCAGCCGAACCTACCTGATCATACTCTACAACAAATCTTCTTGGGGCAGGTTTTGTCTTCATTATAAAAGGAACTACATCTCTGTCTGTTCCCCTATTTGGCTGCATAGCCATCACGATGTCCTGTGACAAATGGTCCACTTGAAAATATTCATTTCCTTGCTCGTCTACTACAGATAAAATTTCTGATATGTTTCGACCGGCCATCTGTAATCTTAAAAATCTTTGGAAATCTCCAACTTCTATTCTTTCTTGATATCTTCTTCCAGATACTATAGGCCCGGTCGCCTTAACTGCAAAAAAGGTTGGCACGCCAGTATCTGGATCAACCCGAGCAACAGTAACTTCATTGTTGGTATTAGTAAAATCAATGTCTTTTGTTACTGTATACACGGCACCACCCTGGGCAGCAACCAAACTATTCTCTTTTAATATAGGTAAGTAATTTGAGTCAGGGCCGGCCTGAGTTGTGGAAGCTGGCACCAACATATAAATATCAATATTACCAGTTGATTGGGGGGCGCCGGGTCTTTTAAATCCCATTTGTTTCGCTATTCTTTCGACATTTGATAACTCAATGGCAGTGTCGAGGAAACTTTCGTTTGCTTGATAGTCAGTATAAAAAGAAAGCTGATCTCCCAAATAAGAAACCAAATCAACCATCATAGCACCAAACGATGCCTCATTAAAGTCTTGAAATGTATTTGCATAATAACGTTTTGCATAATTAATCAGAGACTGCTTAATCGTGTCAAATTCTCTATTAGTATAGTATATTGGCTTTTTAGGCATTTGCTAACCTCATTTAACTTGAGTAATTAGTATTGATTCTGAGTTATTATCAGAGTATCACTATCGTTAACTGAACCTAAATTGTATTTTATTTGTAAGCGAACAGAATTTGGTGATAAATCAATATCCTCGTTTGCGGTTATCACTCTTATGTCCTCAACTATAACAAAACGCATAAATTTTGAAATCTGTGATGTTATTGCAGAGGTAAGCCTGCCATACGTTTCGGGGGTCATTGGTTCAAAAATAAACCTACGAACACCGGCACCAAACCCCGGATTCATTATCCTTTCCCCTGGGCTTGTTAGTATTAGGTTTTTTAAGTTTTGTCTTACTACCGAGCGTATATCCTTATTTAAACGGTATGGTCCGTCTTCTTTGTCATAAGTTAAGGGTAGAGCAACGGAATATCCTTTTAGTTTATTAGCCATTTTAATCCCCTTGGAACCTTTCCTGTTCCATCGTTACTAAATAGTCGTTAACTTGACTTCGCACCTGTGGCGACCATTCGTTAATGCCTAAGTTTTGCATTACTGCAAGATCATATAATTTTCTTATCTCTAGGGTAATCGATGCCAATACTCCTAACACAGTATCGTTTCTGCTTGATACCTGCGCTCTGGTGCCGGCGGACCAAGGTGGTGGCGGGCTTCCAAAAGCAGCACCGGCTGGTGGTCGCTGGGAAAAACCAACAAAACTGGCATAAGCATCTATAATGTAATTATAGAACCGTGTAGATTCTCTGGTGTCCTTTATCCCGGCCCACTCAGACAAAAATCCCTCTTGGATAGTCGCTTGAAAAAATCCAAGACCTGATCCAAAGAACGCTTGCTGCCGATTGTATGGTGCCCGTTGGTGATATGCTCTGGCAACTTGAATGTCTTGAGCAGTGATACTGTCTTTATTTCCAACTTTTAAATCTGTTTCTCTATTCCAAGCCCTTTGTGTTATTAATTCTCCGGCTCTTGTGTTTACATGAGAACCATATTGTGACAAGTTTAATGAGGTGTTCTGATTTATTACTACCACTAACTCTTGGATCTGTAGTCTGTATGCTCCTTCGTCTACACCTCCTCTAATAAAGTCAACATAACTGTCTCTGTTTTTGCCGGCAAAGTTAAACCCAGTGCGTTTATACTCGGCCTCTGATCCTGCAACTTTTTGTCCAAAGGTAAACATTTTTTCTTCAAGGGATTGTTTTAAGTCCCTAATCCTGTTAGCTCTTTCAAGCAGCAATTGATACTTTCTTTTATCCTCTAAAAGTTCATCTCTTGAGTTATACCTTCTGCCACCAATAGTAACTGGGAAGGCGGTTCTGCGAAGTTCCGCTAGGCGGGCCGCCTCTTGTTGTCGAAGCCTTTCCTGTCTTTCTTCTTCCTCTCTTTGTCTTGCTGCTTCCCGTTCCTGTTCGTTTTGTATATCCTCTATTAGTTCCTCAAATCCGCCTTCTGCTTCCTCTTCTTGTTCATCTTGTTGCTGTCCCTCTTGTTGCTGTTGTCCCTCTTGTTGTCCTTCTTGTTGTCCTTCTTGTGCCGCTTCTCTTTGGAGTCTTTCTTGCTCCTCTCGTTCAGCAGCCTCTCTAGCAAGTCTTTCTGCCGGTGTTTCAACTGGGTTTTCTCTCGCTTGAGATTCTAATCCCATCCTAACTCTATCTGACTCAATATAATCTTTAATCGTTGGGGGCGATACATCCTCATTAATCTGACGAACTAGTGAAACTGTTTGAGTTTCGTTAATTTGATCTTTTAAATTTTGGTCTGCCTGTTGCACTCTTTTTTTAGCATAATAAGACATCGTGGGAAACTGACCAGTTATATCAATAACTTTATCATAGTAGATTATTTGCATACCAACAAGAAGAGGTATTGGTACAAGTCCTAAGAATTTTTCCTGTCTGAATTTTTCTATCTTTTCATCAAGCCTTAAGTCCTCATCCTCTAGTCCGGCTCGATCCAGGCGTCGCCCAAGCCCTGGGTCTCCTTGGTCAGGGATGACCAAATGCCCTGGCAGTCGATAAGAATTCGGATTCTGGTCAAGATTTGGGCTGCCGCCGCCTCCAAAAGATGTGCCAGTGTATAAATAGTGAGATAACATCTTATATTGATTACCTCTATTTATTACTCCACTACCCAGATAAACTCCAGATTCTGCATTAACCTGATCTTCAAAATAATTGTTCCTCAAGGCACTCCAGCCACCGACAGACTCATCCCCTAAAATTTGATTAAGGCTCTCACTCTCTCCAGACAAATTAACAATCATTTTTCTAAACATTTGTTGAATAACGTACCTTAATCTTTCAGTGGGGTCGTCAATTGAACTTGGATTAAACATTATTCCCTCTATGGGTTCTCCAAAGGAGGCCACCTCGGCAACAACATTAAGTCCTTCTGCAACATATGAAGACATTCCAGCTTCCTCTAAATCTTGGGATATTTTGTTCACCATGTATGATGTTAACATATTCATAGTATCAGGTGTCTCAAGACAATACCCAAAATTAAAAGTCGGTACAACATTCAGGAAAAAATTAAAGATTCTTTGGTGTATTACATCCAGAGTCGCAGCAGCTTGATTTTCTTGATTGATAGTGTTGCAGGGGTCACCACCCGGCACGAAGGGTGGGACTGACGCAGCACCAATTGTATCATCAACCCTTTTTTTGACTCTAGGGGTAGGATTAGAATAAAGATTAGCCGTTAACGCTCTGGTCGGATTGTACATAGCATTCAAAAAAGGAGTTGCAAGTTGATAAAAATCACG
>MDSZ01040396.1_pt1 | contig 12374 bp, 13 predicted proteins | sample 811201 | NCBI WGS metagenome assembly MDSZ01 (sample SAMN05326647, study PRJNA326480) | marine metagenome | isolation source: seawater | place: Indian Ocean: North | collected 2010
ATGACAATATTAACGCGGTTATATTTTGATATTATTTAAATTGAAATTTACCCATAGCTAGCGCCTGTAGCTCAGTTGGACAGAGTACTTGGCTTCGAACCAAGGGGTCGGGAGTTCGAATCTTCCCGGGCGCGCCATTAAAAAAAGGGGAACTTATTAAAGTCCCCCTTCTAATTAATATAGATAAAATTAAAATCTATAATTAACGGTTAATCCATAGGTTGAATAATTATTTGGATATCCAAAGTATGTAGTAGAAGTAAAATCAACAACTGCTACAAAAGCAGATGTTAAGTACTCATCGTCATTAACATTTTGACCATAAAGGGTAATTGATAAATTATCTTTTTCTAAACCTGCAGCAAAATTTAATGTATCCATTTTTCTAAAGCCATTCCCCTGAGACTCTAATAAGGCTTGGCCTGCAGGATTTTCAAGCAAAACAGCTTCACTAGAATATAAATGAGAAAGTCTAGTATATCCATCCCAATTATTCATATTCCAATTCCAAGTGATTGAGGATGTTATGGTTTTATCTGGAATATTTGATGGAGTTGTTCCAGATAAATCTCCAAAAGCAGATCCTGGAAATGAGTCATACACTGGATCTAAAAAGGTACCGCTAACGGCTAAATCTATATTTTCTACAGGCGAATAAACTAAATCAAATTCATATCCATCTGCTGATTGTGATCCTGCATTTGCTAAAACAAAACCAGTACCTATAAAAGTATTAGACTGAAATCCATCGATTGTTTGATCAAATAAAGCTATATTCAAATAACCCGAAGGTAATAAAATCTTTGCACCAAATTCAGTTACTTCTGCTTCTTCTGGTCCAGCATACCTTCTTCCGATAGATCTATTTGGGCTAGCTGGTGTTCCAGCTGCTGCTAATGCTGCTAACTCAACTGCATCGGCATCTGAATTCCTTGATATATTCCATGCAGATGCTTTAAACCCAGTAGAAACACCACCATATAAAGAAACAGAGTCATTTAATTCATAAGTTAATTTAAAAGTATAATCTACATTGTCATCTGAACTCTTTCCGTCTTGAGCTGCATTTGGAAAATTAGTGAATTGCGGTAAAAGCTGTAAAGCTTGTAATGCAAGTAATGGGTTATATGCAGGATCAGTAGCTAAAACCGCTGCTTGTTGTGGAGGAAAACCTGCTGCTATCAGACCCAAAGCCCCAGCCCCAACAAAATCTAACTGAGATAAAACATCAGTGTTTATTTGACTATAAGAGACAGTTTTTTCATCTTCCATATAACTAACTCCAACAATCGCACTTAATTTATCTGTTAATTTAATATCAAGCTGACCAAATATAGACGTAGTTGAATTATCCTGAGTTGCGCTTTCAGTACCACCTTGTCCTGCAGCAAAAAGAGAACTATCAGGCAAACCAAATGCGGCGGCAATACCACTTATTGTTCCAGCTGGGATAAATGCCTCAACATAAGTTCTCCATAATGGACCAAAGTATATGGATTCATGAAATTCCATATCTTCTTGATAATAATATCCACCAATCAACCAGTTTATTTGTTCATTATCATTAGAATAAAGTCTAAATTCTTGTGTGATGGCCTCTAAATCTTTAGATATAGGACTAGGATTAACAACTGGCGCTCCGTCAAAATCAACATCTTGAACATTTCTATTAAAAGAATTTCTCATTGAAGTAATACTCTCAAAGGTTTTACCGTCATTATCTGATTTATAATGTAATGATATTCCAGAGTTATCACCTACTGTAACTGGATCAAAGTCAAAAAATACTTTTTCAGTAAATGGATTATTAGGAATTATCCCGCCGCCCATAAGCGCTTGAACTTGATTTGCAGCACCATAATTTGCACTTCCAACAGCACAACATATTTCATCATATTCATCATAATCAACAGTAACTCTTAAAGATGATTCGTCAGAAAGGTCAAATAACAATTCACCTCTTAATGCATATCTATCTCTATTATTAATTGTATTGCCTGTTGTAATATTTTTACTATGTCCATCAGATTTATGGACATTTGCATAAATACTGAATGCTGTAGTCTCATTTAGTGGGCCTGTTGTGTAATATTTAAACTTTTTCATGTTATTTGAACCAATGGAAGTTGATACATAACCGGATTTTTCAAATGAGGGTTTTTTTGTGACAACATTTATTACTCCAGCAGTTGCGTTTTTCCCAAACAATGTACTTTGTGGGCCTCTTAGAACTTCTATTCGTTCAATCGCAGGAAGATCTGCTATTTGAGCTTGCATCGACGAACGATAAACACCATCAATAAAAACAGCTACTGATGGCTCAATACCCGGATTATATGAACCATTCCCAAAACCTCTAATAACATAGGTTGCTTCTGTAGGTGTTGTAAATCTTCTTGAGTCCAAAGAAGGAACTATAGATCTAAGATCATATATATCAGTAATATTAGCTTTTTCAATAGTCTCTGATGTAACAACTGAAACTGCTACAGGAACTTCCTGTAGTGTTTTTTCGGTTTTTGTTGCGGTAACAATAACTTCTTCTACCGCTCTATCTTGAGACTGAGTCTCTACATAAGAAAAGATTAATCCTATTGTAAATAATAACTTTAATTTGTTCATTTTAACTCCCAAAAGTTTTTTGCAATTATACTAGAATTATTTACTGGTTTGTATCTCACCACCATTTTCAATCCAACTATCATAACCGCCTATATTAAATACATTATTGATTCCTAAATCTTTTAGAGTTTTTGCAGCTAATGCAGATCGATAACCTCCCGCACAATATAGAAGTAAGGATGTATTTTCAGTGATAATTGAAATAATTTCTGGTAACTTAAACTCAATAAGTCCCCTTGGAATATGAATTGCATTTTTAATAACGCCGTTAGCCAGAACCTCAGATTCTTCTCTTACATCAATAATTAGGACTTCTTCGGTACCAATTTTTTTTTTAGTCTCTTCATAAGACAAGCAAGGAACTGCTTGATTAGCTTCTTCAAGTAAAATCTGTAAAGTTTTATTTGACATGAGCATCACCTTCTATTTTTTTTATCTTTTTTGAAGTAGCTAAAAAGACTCCTATAAGTATAGCAAAACAACCCACAATTACGCTTAATGTAATTATTTCATCTAAAAATACGTAACCCCAAATAATTCCAAATAATGGTAAAAAATAAGCAACAGTTGATGTTTTAACAGCACCAATCTTTTCTATTAATCTAACATATCCTAAAAATGCTAAGCCTGTTGAAACCCCGCCAAGCCATAAAACTGATAGAAGTGAATTGTATGATGGAATAGATTCTGGTAAATAAAAAAATGTTATTGGCAACATCATAATTGCACTATATATTATGGACCAGCCTATCAAAACCATTTTATTAGTTTTAGCTGAATTTTTTTGAATAAAAACCGTTGAAAACGAATAACAAGCTGCGCCGGTTAAACATAAAACTGCAGAAAAAATTGAAATTGAAGAAGATTCAGGGTTGACTAAAATTATCACTCCAATAAAACCAAGTATCAATCCTATAAGCTGTTTGAAAGTTACAGACTCTTTTAACCAGAAAAAAGCTATTATCATAGTATTAAATGCAGTCGTTGCATTTAAGATTGCCAACATATTAGAGTCTGAGCCGAAACTTGCTTGTGAAAACATAACAAATGGTATTGCATTATTTGTAACTGCCAATAATAGAGCTTGCTTACGAATTGGTTTTAAGAGAATTAAATATTTTTTTCTTAATAAAACTGGTAAAAAAATTAATGAAGCAATTAACAACCTAGTTTGTACAAGAGGAATTGCTCCAAAATCTGGTGCTGCAATTTTAATAAATATAAATGCACTACCCCAAACTGCTCCTAGTAGAATTAATAATGCCCAATATTTTAATGCCATAAACTTAAATATAAAAAAACCCTCATAGTTATATGAGGGTTATAAACTATAATTATTAGATTTTATTATAGCCGGAAAATAAATATTACCTCTGTCAAAAGGTAGCACCTCTATTTCCTAATTTTAAATAAATATTAATAGGACCACCTCCGTACTCAGGGTAATAATATAAATGTTTAACAATCCCCTTAAAAAATTATCAAACAAGACATTTAAATAAATTATATATCTTATAGTCGTTAAATAAAGTAATAAAATTATTTAAAAGAAAATTCTAATTGATCTTTAGGAATAAAATTATTAGCTCTTGGGGTTTCTGAGATATTGTTTTTAAATTTTGGATCTAAAAATTTATCTAATAGATCAGTATTATTATTAAAATACTGAAAGGCTAACATTTTTTTTGTAGATTCCTTATCTATTGCGTTTTCAAGCTCTAATAAGATTGGATCTTTATTAATATAAATTACGTTGTTCATAGTATTAATTATACTGTATAAATATACAGTAGTAAAGTTAATCTTTTTCTGGTGATATTATTAATCTAGTATCAACCAATGTCCTAAAAATAAACCATAAGGATACTATCACAGCTATCGCTCCTAGAATATCGCCAACAATAAATCTTAAGACTGTAAGCACATCTATAGTTACATTATCATTAATTAAAGAAATTATTGAATTAACTAAAATGCCATTTAATAAAGCTGAAATTATTATTACCAGAACAACGAATTTATAATTTTTAAAATTAACCCGTTTATAAAATGAAAAGAAACCCGGAGAAACTCTTGTCCATTTAATTAACTCAACGGCGATTATCACAGAAGCCATTGAACCTAATGCCCCAATAGACCATCCACCAATATAATCGTCATGATTAATTAAAGCAGGGCCACTTAATTCTGCTAAATAAAGTGCAGGAATAGAATAATATCTAAAATAACAAAACATTAAAACTCTCGCACCATGAGGTAAATAACAGAGAGACCCAACCCATGATTCTGTAACACCTGGTATTGCTACCCCTAAAACCTGAAGGTAATACCAAATTGAATATACAAACATTGCGAATATATAAACAGTTATCGATACCTTTACAAAATGAAGCATATGAATTTACCCTTAATTTTTAATTAGCTAGTAATATTAAATTAAACTCTCGCTTGTCAGTTAATGACTGCTCTAAGGTTAATAAATTTGCATCTTCAAATTTTTTAATTGTTTTGTAGATTGTTGATCTTGAAAATCCTGATGAATTTATCACATCTGTAATGTTACATAATCCATTATGAGATAATTGCCATGCAATCGTATAGTAAACTTTTTTTTCTGTCTCATTATATTTGCTAAGATTTAAATCTTTTTCAATACTCCACAGCATTTCAAGAATATTTATTAATTCATTTTTGTATTTAGAATTCACAATTCGATAATACATATAATTAAATATGTTAACAAGTTTTAGCAGTATAATTATTTTCTGGGAAGGTTGGCAGAGCGGTAATGCAGCACCTTGGAAAGGTGTCGTCGGAAACGGCGCGGGGGTTCGATTCCCTCACCTTCCGCCAATTACTGATTTAATATACGAAAATTTTTATGTAAAAATTTTTTATCGGTTCCTCTAAATGGATTTATATCAATTCCACCCCTTCTTTGAAAACGTCCGCATACTTCTAAATGATTTGGCTTTAATTTGTTAAAAAGATGGGTATAAATATCCGATATACATTGCTCATGAAACTCACCTAATTCACTAAATGAAATTAAATAATCCTTTAGCCATTTAACATTTATTTTATGATCAGAATAAATATAAATGTTTGCAAAGTCAGGTTGAGAAGTTACTGGGCAAATTGATCTAAAACCACTAAATTCGATAATTTTTTTAGGTTTAATATTAATTAATTTTGTAGAGTTAATATTAATACTTTCTGGAATTTCAGCAAAAGTCTTAATAAATCTTATTTTCACTTTACCATGTATTGTTGTTTCTATGTCTTTTCTAATTTTCTTTATTACATCATATTTGGTTGAAAACTTTTTTTTATAAAATTGATTTAGATACAACTTCATTGATTTTGATTCAATAATATATTTGGAATTTGATGGGATTATTATTTCTATGATTGATAAAAAAGGTACGCCGGATTGATTGAGATACAAAAAATCATAATTGTTCCATATATCATGACCAACTTTAGAAATAGAATCCTTTCGTAATATTCGATCAAGTATTTTTTTACCTGATATTTTATTTGGAAGATGTGTTTTACCCAATAACTTTGTTTTCATTCCCTAATACCTTTACCTCTATTAAGTAAAAACATTGAAAAAACTGAAAACAAAATTATAAATGAACAAATCATAATTAAAGAAAATGAAATTGACACATCGCTAGTACCAAGCATACCTTCTCTAAAAGTATTTACTACATATAGCATAGGATTTGCTTTGGAGATAGATTGTAATGTTGGTGATAATATATTAATTGAATAAAAAACTCCGCCTAAATATATTAATGGAGTTAAAACAAATGTCGGAATTACAGATATATCATCAAAACTATCAGCAAATACTGCGTTGATAAAACCCATCAAAGAAAACAATATTGCTGTTAAGAGTAATACCAAAACTGTTAGTAGCTTATTTTCAATAGTAAAATCTGGATAAAAAATTAAGCTTACACAATATACTATAACGCCTACAATTGTTCCTCTTGCTACACCGCCAATTATAAAACCTAAAAGAATTGTCCAATTTGGCATTGGCGAAATTAATAATTCCTCTATAGATTTCTGAAATTTCACTCCATAAAAAGAAGATACAACATTCGCATAAGAGTTAGTTATAACCGACATCATAATTAATCCAGGTATCATATACTGCACATATGCAAAACCATCAGTAACTTTAGGGTTAATCTCTGGGCCAATTAAAGAGCCAAAAATTACAAAATATAGAGACATTGTTATTGCTGGTGGCACTAATGTTTGAATCCATATTCTCATAAACCTTCTTATTTCTTTAGAAGAAAGTGTCCATAAAGTAATCCAGATATTAATTTCTTTAGGATGTTTCATTTATTTACCATTTCCACAAATAATTCTTCCAATCTATTTGCTTCATTTCTCATAGATTTAACATTAATTTTTAATCTACTTAACTCTTCAAATAAATAATTTATTGATTGATCCCTTGTGATAGATGCAACTAAAGTTGTTGGATCATCAAGTCTTAATGTATAGCCTTTGATATCAGGTGTTTCATTAAGCTGTTTATCTAAGTCTAAAATAAAGCTTTGGACATCTAGTTTTGTTAAAAGATCTTTCATACTGGTATCAACTAATATTCTTCCTTGATCAATTATTGCAATGTTCTTGCATAATTGTTCAGCTTCTTCTAGATAATGTGTCGTTAAAATTATAGTAGTTCCATTTTGGTTAATCTCCTTAAGAAATTTCCACATTTCACGTCGAAGCTCAATATCAACTCCAGCTGTGGGTTCATCAAGAATTAACAGTTTTGGCTCATGAATTAATGCTTTTGCTATCATTAGACGTCTTTTAAATCCACCAGAAAGAGTTCTTGCTTGATCGTTTCTTTTGTCCCATAAACTTAATCGCTTAAGAGTGCTTTCGACTTTTGGTTTTGCTAATGATTTTTTTATACCATAATAACCAGCTTGCGTCGTTACTATATCTATAACTTTTTCAAATTGAGAAAAGTTAATTTCTTGCGAAACTACACCCAGCATTGATTTAGCTAAATGTTTAGCATTATCTAAATCATGGTCGAAAATTTTTACTGTTCCAGATGTTTTAGTAACTAGAGTACCAATAATACCTATTGTTGATGATTTGCCTGCACCATTCGGACCCAAAAGTGCATAAAAATCTCCAGCATTAACTTTTAGGGAAATACCTTTTAAAGCTTCAGTACCGCCTGAATAAATTTTTTTAAGGTTTTTTATTTCTAAAGCAAAATTATTCAATTTTTGATTCATTCTTTTTATTATCAATCAGTAAAATACAAAGCACCAAACCAAGTGAGATACCAATCCATGGAGCTGCTACATCATTAAATGTTCCAAAAGCAACAAAAAATCCAGTAATAATTGAAATTGCAATTTCTGAGTTTTTCTTAACTAATGACATAGCAACATATGAACATGCTATACCAGTTAATATTAAAGTAACACCTAAAGCCAACATTAAAAGTGGTTTCATTAGATCAATAAAAGGTCCAAAGAAAAATAAAAGAGGAATTCCCATTAAATAATAAGAACCTATACCATCATAAATTGATCTCATAACATTTTTACCTTGTTGCCACCTTTGAACAACGATTACATGAACACCAGTCCAAAGAGCGCCCTGAGTTGGAAAGAAAGGATTGATAATAGTTCCTAATAAATTTCTAATTCCAACACTATTATGAGAACGATTAATATCTATTTGAATAGGTTCATCTGGTCTATTTTTTTGTCCTTCTTTAATAATCTCAGAACCCGTTATGAAATCACCAAATAAAAGTAAATATCCTATCAAAACAAGTGGAAAAACTTCTCCAAAGTAAGACAACTCAGGAAAGCCTATTGCGAATGGTGAAGTAAGATTGAAAACTTCTCCAACGGGCGGGAAGATCAAAGGAGCATTTTTAAATTCCCATACAATTTCACCTGAAAAATAACCAACCAATGCAGCTAAAATAAATCCAGGCAATAAACCAAGAGAGCCTATAATTTTTAAAAGCTTGTTTTTTTCAGCTAACCTTTTAAAAGGTTCTGAAAAAGTTGTTATTGTACATATGATCAAAATTGTAAATGACGCAATAGGAGTACCGCCAATATATCTCTCGTATTCACTGAAAAAAATTTGATAAAAAGCAGCTAATGCAGCTCCTAAAATAATTCCAGATTTTAAAGCGTTTGGTATTTTTTCAATAATTGTTTTGCCTAGACCGGTCAGACCCAGAAATAAAATGAGTAATGTAAACTCAATGCACATTGCAGCCATATACTTAAAAGCTGTTCCATCGTTGTATTCACCAGTATACAAACCCTTAGTATAAAAAAATGCTATAACAAGTGGTAGTGCTGGAGTAACCCAGCCTGCAGCCATAGGTTCACCAAATATAATTGGACTTGATGTAATTAGAAAGCTTGCTATAAAACATACAGCAACAGCTTGCATAAAAGTTAACCCTAAAGATTCAACGACAGGAGCACCAGCAAGTGCTGTTGCACCAGAAATTATTAAACCTTGTAAAAATTCACTTGGTAATAGTTTAATATGAATAAAGGGAATTCTTAGCCTAAAAGGGCCCCACTTTAATCCATTTTGATTAATATTTTGATTACTCATTTTGATAACTCCCCCATTCCATCTTCTAAACCTTTTAAAGTTAAAGGATACATTCTATTCTCAAATAAGTCTTTAATTATGCAAATTGATGATGTGTAATCCCAGTGATCATCAGGGACTGGATTTAGCCATGCCATGCTATCAAAGTGATCAGAGATGCGTTTAATCCATATATGACCTGCTTCTTCATTCCAATGCTCAATACTTCCACCAGGATTAGTTATTTCATATGGCGCCATAGTAGCGTCTCCAACGACAATAACTTTATAATCTGATGAAAATTTATTAATTATATCTTGGACTAAGAACCTTTCTTGAGATCTTCTTCTATTATCTTTCCATACCGACTCATAAATACAATTATGGAAATAAAAATATTCAAGATTTTTAAATTCTGTTTTTATAGCTGAAAATAGCTCTTCACATAATTTTACATATGGATCCATAGATCCTCCAACATCAAAAAGAACAATAACTTTCACTGAATTGTTTCTCTCTGGAACCATTTTTATATCAAGATAGCCTGCATTTTTGGCAGTAGATTTGATGGTGTCATCCATATCTAATTCTAAATCATTACCTTGACGAGCAAATTTTCTTAGTCTTCTTAGAGCCATTTTAATGTCTCTAGTACCAATAATTACTGAGTCATCGAGATTTGCATACTGTCTTTGCTCCCAAACTTTTACAGCTTTTTTTTGACCACCAGGTCCGCCAACTCTTATGCCTTCAGGATTTTGACCTCCATGTCCAAATGGAGAAGTGCCGTTTGTACCAACCCACTTATTACCACCTTCGTGACGCTCTTTCTGTTCTTCTAATCTTTTTTTAAATTCTTCTAAAAGCTTCTCAAGACCACCCAACGATTTTATTTTTTTTAGCTCTTCTGGATCTAATTCCTTTTCAAATGCTTTTCTTAACCAATCTTCAGGTATCAATGCCTGAAAGATATCTTCCATACGTTCAATTCCTTTAAAGTATATTTCAAAGGCTTTATCAAATTTGTCATAATGCTTCTCGTCCTTAACCAAAGTTGCTCTTGCAAGGAAATAAAAATCATCAATATTTGCATATACTAACTGATTTTCCAAAGCACCTAACAAATCTAATAGCTCTCTAACAGTGCAAGGTACTCCCGAAGATCTAATTGTTTGAAATAAATTAATTAACATCTATTTTGAATTACTTTCTCGTCTTGACATAAACGCTAGTCTTTCAAGCAATTGAACATCTTGTTCGTTTTTTAATAATGCTCCATATAAAGGAGGTATAGCTTTAGATGAATCAGCATTTTTTAGTATTTCATCAGGCATATCATCAGATAGTAATAATTTTAACCAATCTATTAGTTCAGAAGTTGAAGGCTTTTTCTTTAAACCAGGAATTTTTCTAAGATCAAAGAATATTTCTAACGCCTCATTGACTAACTTTTTTTTAATTTTAGGATAATGGACAGATACTATTTGATTCATCGTATCTCTATCTGGAAATTGAATATAATGAAAAAAGCATCTACGTAAAAATGCATCTGGCAATTCTTTTTCATTATTAGAGGTCATAATTATTAATGGGCGATGTTTTGCTTTAATCGTTTCTCCAGTTTCGTAGCAAAAAAATTCCATGCGATCTAATTCTTGCAAAAGGTCATTTGGGAATTCAATATCTGCCTTATCTATTTCATCAATTAATAAAACAACTTGTTTTTCTGAAGTAAATGCATCCCATAATTTTCCTTTTTTTATATAATTCGAAATGTCTTTAACTCGTTCATCGCCAAGTTGAGAGTCTCTAAGTCTCGTTACTGCATCATATTCATATAAACCCTGAGATGCTTTAGTTGTAGATTTAATATGCCATTCAATTAATTCCATATCTAAAGCTTTTGCAACTTCTACTGCCAAAAGGGTTTTACCTGTACCTGGTTCTCCTTTAACCAATAATGGCCTTTCAAGTGATTTTGCAGCATTAACTGCCATACTAAGATCTTCAGTTGAAATATAATTTTTTGTCCCTTTAAATTGCATAAGAGTTCCTTTTATTTAATATTTTAAGATAATTTTTCTTCTGACTTAAGTATTCTAGTTAGTTGTCGGCTAGACGCAACTAAAATTCCATTTAAATCCCATATATTACAATCCTGTTCAAAATAACCTTTATTGATATCGGTAGCTTTAAAATCAGCATAAACTTCTGCTGTTGTAGGTAACTGCCTAATATGTGTTGTTAATGTAATAGTAGGTATCCATCCAAGTGGACCGTATTTGTTAGATACAACCGGAGGAAGAATATCTGAATAAAAGGATAAACAAAATTGATCAGGCACTCCTCCAAGCATTTCTAAAAATGCACTACATCTAGCTTCTTTATCTTTATTATTAAAATTTGATTCTCTATTCCACCAAGCATGATCTGGATGAACTAAACATTCTAACTGTTGAATAAATGCAGGTGTAAAGCCTTTAGAAATTTTATCGTAATTCATTTTTACATAATCTTGTTTATCCTTATCATTAAATAAAGGCGGTAATGGTTTTTGCAGATCGTCATATCCCTTCATGAATTCAAAGTCAGAACATGTTCCTGTAAATGTAGTACAAATCTTATCATCTTGCATTAACTTAACTATTCCTGATGAGCTACCCCTACTTATTTTAAAAATTTCAACTTCTAGCTCAAAAGGAGCAGCATCAATTCTATCTAAGTACTGCACAGATGAACTTATAGCTGTTGAATGTGGTAAGACATTAGTTAAAGCTTTATGCATTAAGGCCATTAAATATCCACCGTGAGGCGTGTTACCTACAAAATAATTGGTATCTGGATTAACTATAAATACATTATCTTGAGCAATCTCTAGATTTAGAGCCTCTTGAAATCGTTGAAATTGATTCATGATGAATTCATTTTAGTGCATAATTTATATTATTAAAAATTTATATAGACTGATATGTATGAAATTGCCGACATAGCTTGCAACTTTACAAGCGATAGATTTAATAATGATTTAGATGAAGTTATCGATCGAGCTATTGCTAATAATATTACTAAATTTGGTCTTATCTGCAGTCGATTAAGTGACATAGATAAGTTACTAGAAATATACA
>MDSZ01243748.1_pt1 | contig 12374 bp, 10 predicted proteins | sample 811201 | NCBI WGS metagenome assembly MDSZ01 (sample SAMN05326647, study PRJNA326480) | marine metagenome | isolation source: seawater | place: Indian Ocean: North | collected 2010
GGTAAAACAATGGATCCCGTCAGAATGTATATGCGGGAAATGGGTACCGTTCCCTTGCTGACAAGAGAAGGGGAGATAGAAATTGCCAAACGCATCGAAGATGGCATTAGGGAGACAATGGCAATTCTGTCTGCGTATCCGGGTACAGTCGAATTTGTCTTGGCGGCATATGAACAGATCGTAGAAGAAGAAGGCGAGGTGTCTGCGATTATTTCTGGATTCTTGGATCCGGAAGACGCTATTCCCGATATGTCAGAGGTTGCTCAGGCTAAGTCAAGTGGAAATTATGAAGCCAGTGAAGATGACAACGCAGGGAAGTTAGACCACGACAAAGGCCATTTGCGTTTTAAGGCGCTTGAAAAGGCTTATAGGGCTTACGCCAGGTCGAAAGATAAGCACGGCCGTGGCGATAAGAAGACGTTAAAAGCTCATGCCAAACTAGCCCAGGCGTTTAGTTTGTTCAAACTAGTGCCAGCAGTGATGGAACCCATCCTCGAGATGGTTAGATCTGACATGCAGAAAATCCGGGAACAAGAAAAGAACATTCGGGATCTTTGCGTACGACGAGCGAAGATGCCGAAGGATCTTTTTCTCAAGAAGTATGTGGGTAACGAAACCAATATCGACTGGATCGACGAATTGATTGTCGAAATGCCAGAGTGTGCTGCGAAACTAGAGCAGTCTAGAATTTCGATAAGGCACGGCCATAAACAGATTCGTAGTGTTGCCCAGCGCACCAACATGGGTGTTGCCGAAATAAAGGATCTAAACCGACGTCTCTTTTTGGCAGTTGGGAAAACCCGGGCCGCTAAAAAAGATATGATCGAGGCAAACCTTAGACTTGTCATCTCAATTGCTAAGAAATATACCAATCGTGGACTCCATTTCCTCGATTTGATTCAGGAAGGCAACATTGGCTTGATGAAGGCAGTTGATAAGTTTGAGTACCGACGAGGTTTTAAATTTTCTACTTATGCGACCTGGTGGATCCGCCAGGCCATTACACGTTCGATTTCTGATCTTGCCAGAACTATTCGAGTGCCAGTGCATATGATGGAAACGGTTAATAAACTGAACCGTCTGACCCGCCAGTTAGTTCAGGAGCTGGGGCGTTCACCTTCTATCGAAGAATTATCTAAGAAGATGGAGTTACCAGAAGATAAAGTATTGAAGGCCTTGGATGTGGCCAAGCAGCCTATTTCTCTTGAAACGCCGGTTGGTGACGACGACGACTCTACCATGTGGAATCTGGTAAGTGATACTTCTGTTGAGTCCCCGATGGATCACGCGACCGATGAGGGTCTGAGGGAAACAACCACTGATGTCTTAACAGCCCTGACGGAACGGGAGGCTAAGGTGCTTCGAATGCGCTTTGGTATTGATATGAATACCGATCATACTCTGGAAGAGGTCGGAAGGCAGTTTTCGGTAACGCGTGAGCGTATTCGCCAGATAGAAGCTAAGGCGCTTAGAAAGCTTCGCCATCCAGCCCGATCGGAACAGCTACGTAGTTTCATTGATGGTTAACCCGACAACTTGAACGGCAAAATACTGGTCCTAGCAGCAAGTCTTTCGATAGGATAATTTTTCCAAGTAAAGGGAAAAGAATCGGCGCCGGGGCGAACAGCTTCATGTGGTTCAACAATTTCCTACGTTCCACTTTAGGATGCTCTGCTTAGGGCAAGCACGGACTCTTGCGGTATATCGTCGTTTTTATTTTAGCGATTGCTATGCTATCTATTGGCGTCCCGGAAAACACTCCTGAATTTTACCCTTAGAGAGAGGGGGGAGATGAAAATTTGAAAAATGTTTTTCAAGGTCGCCCTGTCTGGATGAATGTGATAATGGTTTTTTGCGCCTACATGACTTTTATCTACATGCCCTTTGACTTTATCTTCAAGCCAGTAGATCAGGATGAGGAAGTCTGGTTCGGTGTGATGTTACATGGCTGGTGGGCCAAGGCGACTGAACCCTTGCACTGGTTGATTTATGGTTTTGGAACGTTCGGTTTTCTCAGAATGAAACCTTGGATGTTTCCTTGGGCAGCTCTCTATACTTTCCAAGTCGCCGTTGCCATGTTGGTCTGGAGTATCCTTTACGGAAAAGGCAGTGTTGTTTTTGGGGTTCTGACTGCTCTGCCATTCGTTTTTTTGGGCGTGAAGCTTTGGCAGGCAAAGACACAATTCAATGGTATGGTAGGTGTCCAGGTATCAGGGATAGAGACGACCGATGGATAACTTTAGAAGCAAAATAGCAGTTGTAACTGGTGGCGGTGCAGGCATGGGCCGGGAGCTGTGTGTTCAGCTTGTAAAGGAAGGCTGCGCAGTCGCGACTTGTGATGTAATGATGGATAACCTTTATGAAACCAAGGCGTTGTGCAACGAAGTTGATTCAGATATCGAAGTGACTCTGCATCAATGTGACGTATCCAGGGAGGTCGACGTTAATCGACTTCGGGATGAAGTTACTGCAGCTCATGGCAATGCGATAAATTTAGTATTTAATAACGCAGGTATTGGCGGCGGCGGAACGATGACTTCCGAGGAAACTCGCGAGGAATGGGAACGTACTTTTGATGTCTGCTGGTATGGTGTCTACTATACTTGTCGTGCTTTTATGCCGCATGTCATTGCATCTGATGAAGGTTGGTTCGTAAATACGAGCAGCATTAATGGTTTCTGGGCAAGCATCGGCCCTAATACTCCTCATACAGCCTATTCAGCGGCTAAATTTGCCGTTAAAGGGTTTACTGAGGCCCTAATTACTGACCTGCGGCTTCACGCGCCACATGTTGGTGCGTCAGTAGTGATGCCAGGTCACATCGGTACCTCTATAGCAATAAATTCAGGGCAGATACTGGGTCGATCAGTACCGCTGGAGTGGAGTGAGGATGAGGTCAAAGAGGTGCGAGCTGGCATGATGGAATCTTCGGGTACTGTTGCTGAAGAAGTTATGAATCTCTCAGACGATCAAATCCGTGAAGTAATGCACCAGCGTCAGCTCGATTTTCGTGACAAAGCGCCAACATCGGCTGCCCAGGCTGCGGCGATTATTCTCAACGATGTTAAAGCAGGCCGCTGGCGTATTTTGGTTGGCGATGATGCATATCGCATAGATGCCAAGGTCCGAGCCAAGCCGGAAAATGCTTATGAACATAATTTCCTAGAGTCGATCTTTGAAGACGGAGATCTCGGAGCTTTGGTTGCCTCGACAGAGTGAGTTTGCGAGTCCTTGCGATTGTTGAGGCCTGTGAAAACAGCCCTCCAGTCAATACGCGATTTTAGATTTGATGTGTATCACCGTGAGCTTGCACTCGATAGGCGAAACTCTGCTATCTTTATAGCCTAACAACACCGAGGTCAATAAAATGAAGTCACCTATCTGTGATCTGCTGGATATTGAATTTCCGCTCGTTGCTTTTACGCACTGCCGTGATGTCGTAGTTGCCGTTTCGAAAGCTGGTGGTATGGGGGTTTTGGGAGCGGCTGGCTACAGTCCTGAGCAATTGGAAATCGAACTTAATTGGATTGACGAGCATATCGACGGCAAACCTTATGGCGTCGATCTGATTGCCCCTACCAGTATGGTTGATAAAGATGAATCGAAAAGTGCCACTGAGCTGGCGGAGATGGTGCCGGATGACATGAAGCAATTTGCTGCAGGTATTTTAGCCCGTCATAACATCGACACGGCTGATGTCTATAACGAAGTACCGCGTAGCAGGGGTGGGATGCTGGGTGAGAAAAGAGCCGCGAATATCATCGATGTAGCTTTTAATCATCCCATTAGACTGATTGTTAACGCGCTCGGGGTCCCGCCTGCCTATATGCTAGAAATGGCTAAAGATCGTGGCGTGCCTACTGGAGCATTAGTAGGAGCGAAACATCATGCGCTCAAACAGGCCGAAGTAGGCGTTGATATTCTTATTGTTGCAGGTGGTGAAGCGGGTGGTCACTGTGGCGACGTTTCGACAATGGTTTTAGTTCCAGAAGTAGCAGAGGCTATAAAGGATTTTCCAGACACAACGATTCTCGCAGCAGGGGGTATTGTGACAGGCAGGCAGATGGCGGCAGCTATGGCGATGGGTGCCCATGGAGCTTGGACTGGCTCCGTCTGGTTAACGACGCAAGAAGCTGAAACTTCCCCTGTTATTAAGGAAAAATTCCTTGCGGCAAATAGCTCTCAAACGGTGCGATCTCGGAGCAGGACGGGCAAGTATACGCGTCAGATACGATCGGCCTGGACTGACGCTTGGCATGACGAAGAAGCTCCTGCTCCTTTGCCTATGCCGCTGCAGTCAATGGTCAGTGAGCCCGCTCTAGCTCGAGTAACTAAGCTGGCTGAAGGAGGTCATGAGGGAGCCAAACAACTAGCAACTTATTGGGTTGGCCAAGGTGTTGGTATGATGAATCAATCCCTTTCAGCGCGCCAGGTTGTATATGATTTTATGGAAGATTTTCTGGCTGCTCATGATCGACTAAAGGGGTTTATGGATGAGTAATAAGCTGTCGGATATCGCTACTCAGGTTGTCTTCGAGGACGATGAGGTCAGAGTATGGAATCAAGTAGTCCCTGCGGGTGGTGAGATAAGCAAACATGAGCACAAGCATGATTACTTTTTAGTCAATGTTGCTGGTGAGGGTCCTATTAGAGTTCAGTTCCACGATGGCTCGGGCGGAGCTTTAGGCGATCAATTTGAATTCAATCCGTCACCGGGCACCGCAGATTTTATTCGCAAAGGTCATATCGAGACAGCTACTAACGAAGGAGATGAATACCGAGCTATCCTCGTCGAGCTAAAGAAATCTTAATGGCCGTTGTACTGGTAACAGGGGGCGCAAGGGGGATTGGACTCAGCATAGCGCAAGCCTTTTTAGAGTCAGGACATCAGGTCATGATTGGTGACTTGGGTAGTTCAGGCAGTGATTGGAGCTATGCATTGGCGTCTCGAGCCGATATGCAGCGTGCTGTTTCTCAAGGGGAGAGCATAAAAAGCGTTGAACTTGATGTTACTCGAATTGACAGTTGTAAAGCGGCCGTACGTGAAACTGTAGATTGTTTCGGTGGGCTGGATATTCTTGTTAATAACGCCGGAATAGTAGGCTCTGGGCCGCTGGCCGATTTCAATGAAGCAGAGTGGGATCGTATCTTTGCAGTTAATACCAAGGGTATTTTTCTTATGACACAAGCTGCCTTATCGGAACTCCAAAACTCGAATCTCGCAGCAATTGTCAACACTGCGTCGATAGCAGGGAAACAAGGTGTGCCCAATATGTCTGCGTATTGTGGGTCCAAGTTTGCGGCAATCGGTATTACGCAGTCCCTGGCGCTGGAATTGGCCGCCAATGATATTACTGTCAATGCGGTCTGCCCAGGGATTGTCGGCACGGCGATGTGGCTTGACCATCTCCTGCCATCAAACTTTGCAGTTACTGATGAAAAGAAGCAGAACTTTGAGGAATTGATGGCAAAGCGTATTCCGTTGGGACGACCTCAGACCACAGAGGACATTGCGGCTGCGGTCATGTATTTGGCGACAGCCAGAAATGTAACCGGAATCGCGCTAACAGTAGCCGGAGGTATCGAGCTTAACTGACGGTTTATTTCGATGCGGTCCTGTAGATAGTTCGAGTTTCAACGCGAAGCCCATAAACAATTAACGCAGTTAACAGATACAGAATTAGGAAGGTTATGAAGGCTGGCTCATAGCTGCCGGTAATATCGAAAATCCAACCAGCAAACGGAACGCCAAAGAGATGGATAATAGACATCGGTGGGCGCATAGCGCCGAGCACCTTGCCAAAACTATCTCTGCCGAAGGCTGCACCGACTATTGCACCCTGCATTGGAACAACGCCGCCCATACCGAAACCAAAAAGGCAGGCACCGACAAAAAAAAGGATCGGTTGAGTTTCCGCGAACATAAAAAGTTGGCCGGCTATCTGGAACGCGATGCTTAACCAGAGTGCGTGCCTGGCGTCCCATCGGTCGACCAACATTCCGTAAACGACTTTTCCTAGAATTCCGAAGAAGGCCGTTGCTGAAGCTACATATGATGCAGTAACCAGACTCATACCCTGGTCGGTCAATCTTGGAACCATATGAATCAATGTGGCACTTTGAATACAAAACAGGAGCCCGATGGTCATTGTCAGGAACCAGAAAACTTTATTAGTGAGGAATTCTTTTGTCCTGAGTTTTGGTTGCTGGGGAGGCAGATGAGTTTTTTCCGCCGCACCATCTGGCAACAGTCCTTTCTCCTCAGGCCTCGAAACCACCATCTTTAGAACAATTGGCACGACCACCAGCCAGGTAATTAAGCCATAGATTATAAAACCCTGCCGCCAACCAGCCTCCGCAATAATAAGGGCAGAAACAGCCGGCATAATGACCCCTGAAACCGATATACCGGTCGCGGCTATTCCCAATGCGGTTCCTCGTTTCATTATGAACCAGTTGCTGACCAGCTTAGAAGTCGCTAGCTGGCCCATGGCGCCTGATCCAAATCCGATAAAAAGACCTAGGACTAGGTAGAACTGCAAAGGCGTCTCGACAAAGCCTAGGAGCAGGAAGCCACTGCCCATGCTTATGGCGCCGATTGCCATAATGTTTTTCAAAGGATAGCGGTCTAGAGCCTGACCGATAAAAGGTGCTAAAACGGCGCCGACTCCCATGGTGACCGTTGTTCCAATGGACACACCAAGACGGGAGTCGCCGAATTCGGTGGCGATCGCTTTGAAGAAAACACCGTAGGAATAAAAGAAAAACCCGACGGCAATAAAGTCGACGAAAAATGCGACAGCGACCATACGCCAGCCAATGAAATCTGGACTACGTTTATTGACTAACAACGAGAGCATAGAACTCGTCGGGAGTTAAAGGCGCGCGATTATACTTGATCCTGAAAACTTTGGTCGGTGTAAGGCTCAGGAATCTCGGAGACCCTTTTGGTGCGTAATTTTGTAACTTGTGTCTGTGTTACGATCTTTTTCCCCAATAATCTAAAAGCGGTTGCGTTATGCAGACGGTAGAGTTCGCAGTGGGTGGAACAAAGGTCCACGGTCTGATTGATGAAAAGTTTGAAAACCTTCTGGAAACCTTCGCTGCAAATTTTGTTGAGCACGGAGAGCAGGGTGCTTCACTTTGCTTGAATGTTGAGGGTGAAACAGTGGTCGATCTCTGGGGTGGTGCACTGGGTTCTCGCCAGGAGGGCAATTGGGAGGAAGATAGCATTTGTATTGTTCATTCCGTTACGAAGGCCGCGGTGGCGCTCTGCGCCCATGTCTTGCTGGCAGAAGGTAAGTTGGCTCTCGACGCTCGTGTGTCAGATTATTGGCCGGAATTCGGTCAGGCTGGCAAAGAAATGGTCACAGTTGCAATGATGTTGAACCATCAGGCAGGCCTGCCAGCTCTCCGTCAGAAGCTCAGAGAAGGCGCTTTTCTCGACTGGGATTACATGGTCGCAGCGTTGGCAAAGGAAGTCCCCTTCTGGAAACCAGGCAGCCAGCATGGATACCATATGTCTACCTATGGATGGACTGTCGGTGAGCTTGTTCGACGGGTATCGGGACTTTCCTTGGGGGCGTTTTTTCGCGAGCGTATAGCTGAGCCCCTGGATATTGATTTTTATATTGGGCTGCCGGACTCAGAACATTATCGTGTCGCTCGTATGATTGGCTGGGCACCAAAAAAAGGCGATCCGGTACCAGCTTTCACAAAAGCATTAATAGAGGATCGTGATTCAGTGCAATACCTCGCGTTATTCAACAATGGTAAGCATCGCGCAGATACTCCTGAGAGCTATCGGGCAGAATTTGGCGCGGGTGGAGGCGTGACTAATGCTAGGGGAATTGCTGGTCTTTATAATCCGCTGGCCAACGGTGGCGGTAACCTGGTCGGCCTTGAAGAAATAACGCACATGCAACAACCTGCATCGGTAGGAGTTGATTACACGTTGGTCAGTCCCACTAAATTTTCGCTGGGCTACATGCTCAGCATGGATAACAGGGATAGACCCTCGGGTGCCTTGGAGACAATGATTATCGGTGAACAGGCTTTCGGGCATGCTGGTGCTGGCGGTAGCGTGGGTTTTGCAGATCCCGAATGTCGGCTTGGATTCGGGTATGCGATGAATAAGATGGGTGCCGGAATTCTGTTGAACCAGCGTAGCCAATCTCTGGTCGACTCTGCCTATCGATGTCTCGGTTATGCGAGCAGTGACTCGGGTAGCTGGCGCCTCGAGGCTTGATATTCTTAGAAAAAGATCGGTTAACTCTAGCGCAGGAAGTTCTCGGCGATTTCGCACCCGTTGAGGATGGTGCCAGTCTCTGGAGGGATGCTCGTGATCAGGTTCAGTCAGGGGATCTGGATGATAGACCTCTGTACTGGCGAAGGTTTGCGCTACCCGAAAACCTGGAAACCATGGCGGCCAGCCGCAACTATCGACCGAGCTATTGTGAAGATGTTGATTTCCGGGTCCTGGTAACGGGGTTTGATCCCTTTAATTTAGATGAGCGTATCGATCAGTCGAATCCATCTGGAGTTGTTGCCCTGGCTCTCGATCATTCACGTTTAGCATGGGAGAACGGAACAGCTGAAATCCGAAGTCTCATAGTGCCAGTAAGGTTTTCAGACTTCGATGGTGGGTTGGTTGAATCATTAATTGAACCGCTGCTTGATCAAATAGATCTCCTGATGACGGTTTCTATGGGTAGAGACGAAATAGACCTCGAAAGGTTCCCTGGCCTGCGCCGGTCATCAGGTAAGCCCGATAATGCTCGTATGTTCTGTGGAGGCACCATAGATAGCCCACTCATACCGCTGAGTTTGTCGGGACCCGAGTTCTTGGAGTTCTCATTGCCTGTTGCTGCGATATTGGAGGTCGATGGACCATTTGTCATTCGAGATAATAGGAAGGTAACGACTTTGGAGGCAGGTGACATTGTCGTTGACCAATTGAGTGATCTTATGGGACATCGTGCAGTTTCTGGGAGTGGTGGAGGTTATCTCAGCAATGAAATTTCTTATAGAGCAATTCGCACGGTAGCAGGCAGATTCCCAGTAGGTCATATCCACACGCCACGAATCGAAGGCATGGAGCGCGAGAAGCTTCAAGCAATTACTGAGCAGGTGACGGAAATAATTAAGGCCTCTATCAGGACCCTAGGGTCCTGATAAATTTCCAGAGGGAATATCAGCCCTTTGCGGGCTTTGGTCCTGTTGGTCCTCCCGCTCCGCCAGCAAACTCAGGACCAGGTTCGTTACCCAGCAGAATTGAACCTAAGTCTTCATAAAGTGGATGAGCAACCCAGCGGTGAGTGGCTGCCCCATGCGCATCCCGTAGTTTACGTTCAAGCGGGCTATACATGCGCATGCCAGTAGTGCCAGCAGTATTGTGCAGCAAATCGACGACTTCCATACACTCGTTAGCACCATGTACACAGGCGAGCCTAGCATCTTGAGTTGTCTTTGCGCTCGGCAGGTTATCATTGCCAGTCAGTTCTTCCTCGACAGCGTTCAGTGTCTCCATTACGAAAGCGCGAGCAGCTCGATATTTAGCCTCTGCAACGCCCATTCGATATTGGGCTATGCCACGTTTGGCAAGTGATGCAGAAGCAAGCATTGGGATTTTATTCTTGGCGATGTCGCTGAATACCTGCAAGGCGCCGCGAGCGATGCCGAGTGATATAGCGACCTTGTTGTAGGCGAGTCGTAAGGCTGTCGGCATTCGATAAACTGGATTGGGGTAATTTGCGGGTACTGTCCATAAATCAACGCCGGTCCATTTGGCATCAACAATACCGCCTTCTGTTTTTACATCGTCGGAGCCTGAGCCTCGCATGCCTGCTACATCCCAGGTCTCGACGATTTCCCACTGGTCGCGGGGCAGAAACCATAACTTCATCACGGGCATTCCATCATCATTGAGCTCAGGCTCGTCACCTTTCATCAGAGGTGCTGCCATAAAGCAGTAGCTCGCATTATGACAGCCGGAAATGAAAGTTGACTGTCCCCATACTTTGACGCTCCCGTCTGATTGGCGCTCAGCCCTTGGAGGAGTGCTTCCTGGGCCTCCGCCACCGCACATAACAACACGCGGATTATCTAGATAGACCTCTTGAGCGAGCTTGGGATCCATTCCGCCGGCCGCCATAGCATTGATTTCTGAGCCGAGCATAACGTTCCAGGCGACCGATGCATCAATCGCGGCCATATGTTCTAAGATTTCTACTGTCTCCATGGAGCTAGCATTTTCTCCGCCTAGATCCTCTGGGATCGCAAAACGGAAAAATCCTTCATCAATTAGGCGCTCGACGATGTCATTAGGTAATCGACGCAATTGCTGTGCTTCGTCTCCTGCTTTAAGTATTTCTGGCCGTAGCTCTTCAATTTTTAGGAGTCTGTCCTGGTGAACGCGACGCTCCGTCAGGCAGCCACGCAAGGGCTCTTCATCTTCGAATATGATTTGAGTTGCTTCACTCACGCTTGAGCATCCTTCCTGTTCTGGGATGGTGATTTTACTCGCTTTCACGACCAAAGATAAAGCGGGCATGGAGATTAGTTAAAGATGTTTCTTGCGCCAATAAGTGGAGGACGGAGACCATCTGTTATGGATTTGGCGCGAGATACCTTTGCGTTATCTGAGGTATTATGTGCATTTCTAGACCAGATGAGGAGTAAGGAATGGACATAAATGGCAAAACGCTAATAGTGACAGGCGGGGGTCAGGGGCTTGGTCGAGCCATGGCGATCGAACTCGCTGGTGCTGGCGCTAACCTTGCTCTGATCGACTTGAACGAAGACCCTCTCAATGAAGCTGTCCAGTTGTGCAAGCAAGCTGGTGGTGATGCGAGGGCCTATAAGGGTAATGTTGCTATTGAAGAAGAAGTTATCTCGATATTTGATGCTATCGAAGCAGATTCGGGTGAGATCCACGGTCTGATTAATAATGCGGGCATACTAAGAGATGGCTTGCTGGTCAAAGTAAAAGACGGTCAAGTTGAAAAACGTATGTCCTTGGCAGAGTGGCAGGCGGTTATTGATGTCAACCTCACGGGAGTATTTCTTTGTGGTCGTGAGGCGGCGACACGCATGATCCAGAAGAAGGTGCCGGGTTGTATCATTAATATTTCGAGTATCTCCAAGGCGGGTAATATGGGTCAGAGTAACTATTCTGCTGCAAAGGCAGGTGTTGCTGCTATGGCAACGGTCTGGTCCAAAGAATTGGCTAGGTATGGTATTAGAGCAGCAGGCATTGCCCCTGGATTTATTGCAACGGACATGGTGGCCAGTATGAAACCTGAAGCATTGGAGAAAATGGCTGCTGGTATTCCTCTCAAGCGTCTCGGCGAGCCGCAGGAAGTAGCCCACACGGCTCGTTTTATTCTTGAAAACGACTATATCTCTGGCCGAGTCATTGAGCTTGATGCAGCGCTTCGTATCTAAATGGAGTAGTTTTAGTGGTCATGGCGGGTAACCCGAGTAGGACTTACCACTGATATGACCATGATCTAGCCTAAAAATAACGATACCTCATCGGCGAAGCAGGTCGTATGGTGGTTCAGTCACGATTCGTTTTTTCTGATGGTGTAGGAGCTTATCCACAAAGCAGTCAATAAGGCTGATGAAACGGTTAACGCTTTGTCATGATTGCCCCATGCTTACTATGAGTTTACATAAGCCGGTTCTTCCTCTGTGTCTGGTTTTGCAGGTACTAACAACAGCTATTAGACGGGATCTCTAGACTTTCTCAAGCAGTACTTGATAGAAGCCGCGATTCAGATATGTCTGCTATAACTATTCCTGCAAACATAGAAACCAAAAAATAAATCAGATCCGGATTAAGGTAGGCAATGCTAGCGATGGCTGGGCCCGGACAAAGGCCGCTCATACCCCAGCCCATACCAAACAGCATTGCACCGCCTACCAGCTGGGCTTCTAAGTCTTTTTTGGTTGGAAGGTGGAATTCAGGCGCAAGCGCTGGTGTCTTTAGGTGAGGCAAAATCAACTGGAAAAATGGCAGTGTCACAAGTAAGCCCCCGAGCATGACAAATGCAAGGGTTGGATCCCATTGGCCAAATACGTCAAGGAAACCCACGACACGAGCTACATTAGTCATATCGGACATAGCAAGGCCGAACCCGAAAAGGACCCCGCAGGCCAGTGGTGTAAATAAATTTTGTAGAACTTGTTGCTTGCTGACTTTCATGATGGTCAGCCTTGGAATCTTAGGAAGACTGTAACCATAGCGGTAATCATAAAAGCTGCGACTGCGACTAGGCTTCTGCTGGATAATCTGGCAAGTCCGCAGATACCATGACCGCTGGTGCAACCGCTGGCAAGCCTGGTACCTAATCCGACCAGTAGCCCACTTA
>MDSZ01176075.1_pt1 | contig 12373 bp, 9 predicted proteins | sample 811201 | NCBI WGS metagenome assembly MDSZ01 (sample SAMN05326647, study PRJNA326480) | marine metagenome | isolation source: seawater | place: Indian Ocean: North | collected 2010
GAAGCCACACAAAGGCGGACACGCAGCACTCGCTGGTGCGACCGGTTCGGTAAATTTCTCGATCAGCGCTCAAGCTGAACTTACCAATCGATTTGTTAAGGCTGGTACAAACATCGTTCAGAACGCGCTTATTCCTGCTCATATGACAGGAAGTGGCTACCCGATCGCAGTTACGTCGAACTCGGCATCCTTGTGCCCCTTCAACTTCACAGGGACATTCTTGTGGCCAACTCACCCGCTCAAGAACAGCAATGCCAATGAAGGTACTTCGCTGGATCAAGTTCGGTTTGGTTTTGACCCACGGCGTTCCACGACAAGCAAGCTGTACGAGCACAGTGTCGTCGACATTTCTCGCGCACTTCCTGAAGGGCTGCAATCTAGCCAGTTTACTCAAGACTTGTCGACTGTAGCTAGCCTTGAGCATGCATTCGTCTTTACTTTGGACGACATCTCTGGGTCGCTTAACGGATTGGAGGCAACATATGTTTCCGGATCCCGCGCAGATGGAGAGTCGCTCTCCGGTGGTGGTGTAGGCTCCAATGGGTACCTGAACTACAACGCAGTGCTAGAATACGGCGTCCACGGATTCACAATGCCTCTATTCGGTGGTTTTGACGGAATGGATATTACAGAAAAGAATCCACTTCGTAACTCTATTATTGGAGACTCTGACACAGAGGCTACAAACTATGTATACAACAGCTTAAAGCGAGCAATTGATACAGTCAGAAATCCTGAAGATGCAGAGTTTAACTTGGTAACAATACCGGGTATCACCAAGCCAGTCATCACAAACATGTTGACAGAAATGGCAGAAGATAGAGGAGATGCATTGGCGATTATCGATATCGAGAATGACTACACTCCTTCGTCGGACACTACTGACACCTTCTCAAGCCGTGTCGGTGACGCTGACGCTGCAGCCCGCACAATGCGTGCACGAGAGCTTGATACAAGCTACGGATGTGCATACTACCCATGGGTCCAGATTGTTGACCAAGTGAAGAACGTGCCGGTTTGGGTACCACCTTCGGTTGTCGCCCTGGGTGCAATGTCTTTTGGTGAAGGACGATCCAAACTTTGGTTCGCACCTGCAGGCTTCAACAGAGGCGGGCTCTCGCAAGGAGCAGCAGGACTGTCGGTTACTGGAATTTCACAAAAACTTACAAGTAAGCAAAGAGATAAGCTTTACGCAGCTAGCGTCAACCCGATTGCTAGCTTCCCATCAGAGGGAATCGTGATCTTCGGACAGAAGACGCTTCAAGCGGGACAATCGGCTCTTGACCGAATTAACGTGAGAAGGCTGATGATTTTCCTTAAGAAGCGAATTTCTAGAATTGCTGCAACAATTCTTTTTGATCAAAATGTCCAAGTGACATGGAACAGATTTGCTGGACAGGTGGAGCCATTCTTAAGAAGCGTGCAAACTGGTCTTGGATTGACAGACTTCAAACTTGTTTTGGATGAAACTACCACAACCCCCGATCTGGTTGATAGAAATATTCTTTACGCAAAGATCTTCTTGCAACCTGCGAGATCAATTGAATTTATCGCAATCGATTTCAACATTTCGAGAACTGGGGCTGCTTTTGCAGATTAAAAACGATTTAAAAACCTATTTAAATAAAAGTTAAACTTTTCGGAGGAACATTATAATGGCATTTTGGTCAAGCGTAGGCGAGGGCGAGGCAATCGCAGAGCCTAAAAGAAAATATAGATGGCTTGCATATCTCGGAGGCATTCAGCCATGGGTGTGCAAAAAAGTTACTAAGCCTGAGTTTGAGGTTACAGAATCAGCACACCAATATTTGAATCACACGTTCTACTATCCAGGTCGTGTACAGTGGTCCACAGTGACTTTCACTCTCGCTGATCCACAACAACCTGACATGGCTCAGACTTTCTGGAATGGGCTTACCAATGCTGGATATCATCCGCCCGAGAACGCTGGAGATACAACGACAATCTCTAAGGCAGGCGCTACTGGGCAGCTAGGAAAAGTGAGAATTGTCCAACTTGGCGCAACGGATCCGGCCATCGGAGCCGGTGGCGGCACGGGTGCTGCTGGTCCAGGTGGAGATCCTGTTGTTGAAGAGTGGGTTCTTTACAATGCATGGGTTAAGAAGGTTAGCTTTGGAGACTTGGACTACACTTCAGATGACATGGTTGAGGTTTCTGTTGAGGTGCGCTATGATTACGCTAAGCTCAACAAAGATGGTCCATTTGGAAACAAAGACAGCCTTGTTGTTGGCGATGTAATCACAGAGTTTTCCTAGAAAACACCGAAACAATCCAGTTAAAATTTAACATAAAAGTAAAATTATATTAGACTATATATTATTATTCAATCTTAAGTGAGGTTTAGATGTCTAATCGAAATAATGAGGAACGTACCGGGGCAGTTCCGCAAAGCGAGCCCCCGGTCGTTCCTGCAACAGAGCCTTCCCAAGCTCCTGTTGAAGAAGTTAGTACTATGGGACAGAGTGGTGTTGGCCTAAATTGGGTCGTACCAACTGAAATGGTTGACCTACCGTCGCGAGGTGATTTTTACCCACAAGGGCACCCTCTTCACGGAAAAGACGCTGTTGAAGTTCGACACATGACGGCAAGAGAGGAGGATATTCTTACATCCAAGAGCTTGCTTAAGAAAGGTGTCGCTCTCGACAAGGTTATTCAAAGTGTTCTTGTCGATAAATCAATCAACATCGACGATCTTCTTGTTGGAGATAAGAACGCCATCATGGTCTACACCAGGATGTATGCGTATGGTGAAGAATACGAGACTAATGTTACATGCCCTTCTTGTGGGAACCACAGTAAGCATGCATTTAATCTTAGCAACCATAAGCTGCAACACCCAGATGATGATAGGGTTGATGAATATGGAGAGTCTCTTGAGAAAGAGTGGGAAAGAACCGAAAAAGGCACTTTTTTGATTAATCTTCCGAAGACGAACATTCGCGCCGAGCTTAGACTCTTGACAGGCAAAGATGAAAGATGGCTTGCGAACCTCATGAGGAATAAGCGCAAAGGAAAGAGATCAGGACCTGCAGAAGCTAGCTTGGTCGATCAAATGCGCCGGTTTATCATTTCCTTAAATGGAGTTACTGATGAGGTTCAAATTAATGAGTTTATTCGTCACATGCCGGCTTTGGACTCTAGGTACTTAAGATCTGTTTACGCCCTTTTAACACCAGGAATGGACTTGTCGCAAGAATACAGTTGTCCATATTGCGGATTTGAGACAGAAATGGAGGTTCCCTTTACTGCGGAATTTTTTTGGCCTAAGTGATGACTACATGGAGAAGGTATACGAACAGTTCTTCACCATGAAGTACCATGGAGGCTGGAGTATTGTTGAGCTATATAGCCTTCCTGTTGGTTTGCGAGGCTGGTTTGCACAAAGACTGGCAGATCAGTTTGAGAAAGAAAAAGAACAGTACGAGAAGGCAAAGAGAAAATCTAAGAGATAGATGTCGAATAAGGCTGGGATGAACCCAGCCTTATTTGTTTTTGCAGACTATTTATTTTGAATAATTGCACACTTTAAGGGGATTTGTTTTATGGAGATGCTTCAAATAGAAGAAAACGAAGAGTCTGTTTTAGATCTCGGGGCTCACAGAAGAGGTGAACTTACAGAGAGTCTATTGAGCCAAATGGGCGCTAAGATTAAATACATGCTAGGCGCCATGTTTAAGGGTGCCCCGGTCAACACTATGTTGCGCGGAAATCGCCAAGAAATCAGATCCTTCACCGATGCTATTACAAAAGAAAAGAAATACATGGACGCCTACATGCGCTACGGTCTAGACAACCCCAAGACTCATAAAAGCCGATATGCCCTTCAAAGTGCAATTTCAAAATTTGAAAGAGCAACGAAACTAAAGTGGCCCTTTAAATAAGGAACAATTAGCGCATGGCAAACGCATCAAAAGAAGACATCAAGGCATTAACCGCTGCTATTAACAAGCTTGCCTCCAGTGCAGGCTCTGGCGGCGGCACAGGTGCTTCCGATCTCCCAGAGGTTACGGCAAACCAAGAAGCCATGCAGGCATTTGCTGCAGCCGCAAAAGAAGCTGCAAATCAAGCAGATCGCATTAATGCTCTTCGAAAAGCCAATGCGATTATTGAAGCTGATATTGCCGACAAAATGGACAGTTCCGTAGAGAAAGCGCGACGTCTTGAGCAGATCCGAAATAGAGAGATGATAGCCACTAGCAAGGCTCAGCACAATGCTCGTATTGCTGTTGACTTGTCTGAGATAGGGATCACACAAGCTAGAGAGGCGTTGGCACTGCGAGAGTTGCAGCTAGAAAATAACATCAAAGCAGTTGATGCTGCCAGAGATTCCGGAGAGCTTAGCGAGGAAGAGCTTGCCAACATGGAAGCTACGCTTGAGGTCATGAATGAAAACCTTGAAGCTCATCGCGATACAGTCGTAGAGATGGAAAAACAAAGAGATCTGGCTAGGGAACAAGCACAAGCGCTAGATAAGTTGTCAAACAGCACGAACAATGTGCTTGGCATGCTTGGGCTCAGCGCCACCGCTTTCGAAGATAGTATCTTTCATCGCATCTTAGGTGAAGGTGGAACTGGAATGGCAGCAGGCTTCGACGTCCTAGCTTCTACCATTGGATCTGCACTAACCCCAGCAAATCTATTTGCTCAGTTAATGACTGACATTTTTGACTCAACAATACAAATGGTTAGTGCCATGGATAAGGCAATTGCAGCCTTCAACAAACAAACCGGCGCAGCAGGCGAAATGGATGCTGTGATGTATGAGGTCCATGCAGAGATGGGACCTTTTGCCGGCACACTAGCAGAGTCTTCTGCAGCTTTAAGTGCTTTGTATACAGACATGGCTAGCTTTTCAAATTTAAGCAAGTCGACTCAAAAAGAAATGGGTGTATTAGTTGCCCAGCTAGAAAGATTAGGTGTCAATGCAGGTACGTCTGCTAAAAATATGGAAACCTTGACGATGAGCCTGGGTATGACTGGGCAAGAAGCCGGCGCAACCCTGCAGGAGCTAACGCTTTTTGCTGATCAGATAAACGCACCAGTCAGTCAAGTTATGGAAAACTTGCAAGCTTCAATGCCAGTTCTAGCTAAGTATGGCAAAGAGGGCGTTAGCGTTTTCAAAAACGTGGAAGCGGCTGCAAAGGCAACAGGTATTGCAACATCGGACCTGATTCAAATCACAGAGCAGTTTGATACTTTCCAGAGCGCAGCGGAATCTGTTGGTCGCTTGAATGGTATTCTAGGTGGTAATTATCTAAACAGTCTTGAGATGGTCAACATGTCGGAAGACGAAAGAATCAAGAAACTTCTAGGTGTTGTTCAGGCTAGTGGAAAGAATTACGAATCTATGTCTCGTCACGAAAAGCAGGCTCTTGCAGCCGCTGCTGGTATTCGCGACATGGATAAGGCGAATAAGCTATTTAGTGGTGGCGTTGCAGGCTATGAACAGATGCTTGCAGCGCAGACTGAAAATGCTGACGCAGCCAAACGCCAAGAAGAAATGGCCAAAGCTGCAGCCTCTGCACAAGAGAAGTATGCCGCAGTAATGGAGCAGCTATCAGTTGCAATTCAGCCAATAATTGAATTCTTGCACAGTATGTTGGATGCCATAATGTCACTCAATCAGATGACAGGAGGGGCTTTTATTCCCGTCTTGCTCGGCTTAATCGGCGTCTATAAACTGGTATCTATGGGACAGGCTGTTCTCACAGAGGGCTTTTTAGCAAACGCAATTGCGAGCGTGAAAAGCACGTTTGCCAAATTAGCGGAGGCAAAAGCCAATGGCACACTCTTGGCTACGACAAACACGATGATCGCAGCATATATAAGACAACACGCTGCAATGCTCAAAGCAATGGGCATCGCAGGCGCCATGGTCGGAGCTTACATGCTTATATCAGAATTTGCAGGTCCCCTGACGGCTGTTCTCGGCGCCTTGACAGTCGGTATGATCGCCTACGCTATAGCAAATAAATCTGCCATGGCTGGAAAAGCGGGTCTTGTTCTGGCGGTACTAGCCCTTATCGCTGCCTTTACCGAACCTAATTCGCCTCCTTTCTATTTGCTGGTGCCAATGATCGCAGCCGGATTGATCTTTATGGGAATAGCCGCAAAAATGGCAGCGCCAGGGTTCCTTATCCTTGCTGCGGTAGCAAAGGTAGCTGCCATACCTATCGCGCTGTTAGGCGTTGCACTACTCATTCTTGGCGCAGGGCTTGCGCTTGTAGGGCTCGGGCTTTCTTTAATTGCCGATGCTGTTGTTACCCTAATTGGAGGATTTGTTGAATTAGTTACAGCCATGGCAAACGTGGGACCAGAGCTGATGACGCTCGCGATAGCTTTGCCAATTATTGCAGTCGCAGGGTTTGCTGCCATGTTTGGCTTAATCGCATTCTCTCTCGGAATGGCTGCGCTCGGATTGTCTCTGATGCTTGTCAGCACAGATGATTTAAATGCGCTAGCTACTATGTTCGAAGGGATGGGCAAAGCTGCAGAAGGCGGCGGCGCAGGCATGGCTAGTGTCACCGAGTTTTTGGACGTTCTACAGGAAATCGCTGACGATATTGACGAGGAGAAGCTAGCTGCACTGAGTTCTTTATTCTTTGGACTATCTTACTTGGGCGATATTGAGGCAGAAGGAATCGACTCAATGAACACATTCTTTGAGAGTTTGGCAGATCTCAAGACAGATGAGGTCTATGCACTAGCAGATGCTCTTTGGGATGTATCATATGCGATGAATAACATGCCCTTGTTCGCGCCTTTCGTATTGACATACATGATCGAATCTTTAAGCGAAATAGACCCATCAGCATCTGAGGCACTAGTAGAAGTAAGAAAGGTAATCTCGGTTGCCGGTGATATTGATGACGCAAAGGCAGATAGTGTCGAAAAAGTAACAGATTCCATAGCAAACATGATGGCGGAATTGAATTTTGGATATTTTACTGATACACAGGACATCAAGGACATCTTAGAGTCCTTGGCAGGCGTCTTCGGCACGGCAACAGGAACACCAGCCGGCGGCGGAGCTGCAGGAGGTGAAAACAAAATTATATTGGCTCTTGACAGAGAAGGGCAGAAGCGACTCGCTGAAGCAGTCGTGCCACACATGGAGTCGCTAATTAGCAAAAAGTACAGCATCGCAAAAGTGCGGTCATAGAGGATAAGTAATGTCAGAACAAACAATAAATGAAATGGACGACCCCACGGGCGGCATATACATGGGAGAACCAGGAAAAGGTGGTCCCACCGATATTAAATTTTACAACGCTCGAAGCACTGAGGAGCCAATACTTTTTAAGGCTTTTTTAACTTCTTTCAGTGACAAATACACCTCAAACTGGAACGAAACAACAGTCTACGCCAGGATGGACCCTATTTATACTTACCAAAATACTACTCGCGCTATTAGCTTCGGGCTTGATGTCCCCGCCTATGGAATCATAGAGGCGCAACAAAATCTGATTAAGTTTTCAAACTTGGTTAAGTTGGTTTATCCCACATACTCCTCTCCTGAGAAGGGACATGGAATAACAAACTCTCCAGTAGTTGGTATAAAGTTTGGGAATCTAATATCAGACGCCACTGGTGCGTCCAAGCGAGGGCTGTTTGGCTACTTGGGCGGTGTCGAAGTTACGCCAGACATTGAGGCTGGATTTTTTATGTCATCAGAAAATGATGATGAATTTGGAATGTTTCCAAAATTACTGAAGGCGTCTTTCGAATTTAAGCCTCTTCACAATCATCTAGTTGGTGATGCACCCGGCAACGATGCGTTTGCAAACTTTCCATATGGCATGGGCTCAACCGCAGGAAACTTGGGGGCACAAGGTGAGATAGACAACATAGGCGTCGAGGCCGTCCTTGCTGGGATATTGGCTGGAAATGCATAAGGATTAATTAGAATGGCTACATCTAGATACTCATTAAGAGAAACAATTAAAAATAGAGATGGACTGTATAAGGATATTTTTGCAGATCGAGGGATTAAATTTGCAGTTCACTATGAGACGCCAATTTTAAGATATCCAACACAAGAAGAAGTAAGACAACTAACTGTCCTGAAAAGAACGTGGTCTTTCGGAGATTCGTATCAGAAGTATGCATCGACATTCTATGGCGACCCAGAATATTGGTGGGTTATTGGCTGGTACAATAAGAAGCCAGCAGATTTCATGTTCAAAACAGGACAAACAGTTTTTATTCCAACTCCGTTGGAATTTATACTTGATTATTACGGTGTTTAAAAATGTCAACAGAAGAAGATAAAGCCAGGTTCGACGCACAATGCTATTTAACCCAGTTGTGGATGAACAATCACAAATCAATGAAGAAGTCCCGCAAGTCTTTCAGACACGTTAAAGAGATGTCTGGACAGTCGGCTCTTATTATGAATTTGTTGAATAAGAAAGATGGCTTTGAAGAATTTAAAACAATGTCGTCTTTGCATGCTTCATTTTTGACTCCAATGATACGCTTGTGGAAAACAAGAAAAGGAAAAGACACAGAGTTTTATTTTGAAAAGGGCAGCTATGAATTTAGCAAAGGCAAAGGCTTTAAGAGCATATTTTCGAGCTTGGACACAAGAGGAACCGATGTTGGAATTGAGTCGGTTGATGTTGAGTTCTTAGCAACGCAGCCAGCAGAAGTCGACAATCATATTTCAGTTAATCTTAAGATGTATTTCAAAAACTTTAACGCACTTGTTAAAACAAGAAGACATCCAGCCGGTCCCGGTGAATATAGGTTTTCTGACTTAATAATTCGTCCATTGCCGAAAGGGGGAGGAGTCACGACAAAAACCGGACAGGCAGGATGTAATGATACACCTTCGTCTTTTAATGCAGAAGAGTATCAGATCAAGCTTATGGTTGGATGGAACTTGCCCGATTTTGGAACATACTTGTCTGCCCAGTCCAGCGGCGCCGGCGGCGCTGCAGCGTCTATTGTAAGTGGATTGCAAAAGCTGGCCTCTGTTGAGGGAGCGCTTAAGAGCCCAAAGAATAAATTTGGATTCAAAGAGGGCTCAGAGCTTGGTAAGGCTATACGAAATAGCACAACCTTGATGCACCTAACGTTGAAAAACCATACGTTTAATTTCAATATGGATGGCTCTTTCACTTTAGATATTGAATATCACGCCTGGGCAAAGGCATCGATGTCAGATAATTCTGCGAACATTTTTTTTAATCACTACGCAGGTCGAAAGGGTGGTGACGCCCTCGCCGCGTCTGTAAAAAATTTAAAAGATCAAAAATCCGCTCAAGACAAGAGACGAAACGCCACAACGCCACCTGGCTCAAAGCCTGGTCCAAAAACAGATGACGAAACTGAAGAGGAAGAGGAAGCACTTGAGGCACAAACAGAGACTGTGCTAAAGAACAAGCTAGCCGCCTACAGAAGAATATTTGAGGCTGTTGAAAGAAAAACTCAAACACTTCTGATTCCAAAAGAGGCTGTGATTAACGAATCTAAAGATTCCGCATCAAAGTGCACAGAGTATAAAAAATTTGCACGATTAACAGACAAAGGGGTGGGTGATGCCGGCAAGAAATTTGAAGCCGGCGAGCGTCTTAGAGATGCATCGAAAGAAAAGTCGCCGGATTCAGGAGATGTCGACGATATAACTGAAGATAACGATGACGTCGAGATTGAAGAGGAGGACGCTGCAGATTGGCAGGAGGAATTATCTGAAAGAATGGGCTTGTCAGGTGACTTCCTGCAGGTGCACTATGTTTTTCTAGGTGATATAATAGACAGTGTTTATGCAAAGTTAGCTAGCGATGAAAATCCTAGTAAAAAGAAGTTTTTAAAAAATATGAAGGACGTTACCATAATTCTAGGACCTGCGAATGTAGAGAATCCGTGTGACGGTATTGTATCTAATCCAAGTGGCAAGTTTGGAGGCGGACTAGGCGCCGCTCTTGGAAGCGGCATTAAAGCTGCTGCAGGCAAGGGAGCCCAAGGCTGTCGCGACAACGAAACACTTACTCTTCGGCTAGCCAACATGCCAGTTCTTTATGAAAATTTTACAGTTTGGTTTAAAAACAATATTATCAAACAACAAAAAGATACCTATCGATTCAATCACTTTTTAAAGGACATATTTAATGGGCTGCTCAAGCCGTCTCTTGGCTCGGGCTGCAATGAATATGCAACAAAATCTGGATATGTTTTAAATTTTGATATAGTTGATATGGGAGAACTTCCACCCGGCATGGAAGCTTTCGGCAAAAAGTTCAAAAAAAAGACTTCTCAAGACTGGATGAAAGCTCCTGTTTCTAATAAAGTTATGAAAAATGCGGTAATAATGCACACAAGAGCGCCAAATTACAATAGAAAATTTAACAAAACAGAGGACCAAGGCGCCGGCATATACCACTTAGAACTTGGGCAGGGTGACGGCATTATCAAAACATTTTCATTCTCGAAAAACGATGCGCCCTATCTCGCTGAAGCTAAAACCTTGGGCGGCGGTGCTATTGGTTCCGATTTGGCAGGTGGCGCGATCTATAATTTTAGCTGCGAGATGCTTGGAAACGGATTTTTTAAGCCTGGGCAGCTAATTTATGTCAATCCAAAGGGGCTAGAAAGAGGAAATGCAGGCACTGAAGTTGGGCTTAAGGAGATTCGCCTTGGCGGATACTACGTTATAGATTCAGTAAAGCTAGAGATTAAAAACGGCGATTTTATAACATCAATCGAAGCGATATACCAGTCATCCGGAGGAATGGGACCTGGAGAGGAGGCTCGCTTCAAACTAAAAACCAAGGCTCAGGTCAAAGCTTTGGCTGGCCAAAATATGGCAAAATACATTTACACTGGTGGCGACTAAGCATGAAGATTATTGATTTAAAAAGTAACAACCAAAAACAAAAGGTTTCAAAATATAATCTTGTTGATCGCCCAAGTGATGTTGCGCCCCTAGCAGGATCATCGCCTCTTCAGGGCGCGAAAGAACTATTCTTGGAGAGAGAGTATTATAAAGATGTTATGTTTACAAACCTTCAGGGTCAAGACAAGAACTTGGTCGACTCGTGGAATACGATGCGCACATTTGGATCGACTGATCCAAGAGGCACCCCCTGTGTTCCGACTGTTGAGTACATGCAGGAGATTAGAAACGCTGACGGTGCCTCCGTTTTTGTTCTAAATTTTGTTGCAGATGCTTTTGATGAAATGGCTGATGATTTTGCAGACAGGGCTAATTGGTCTGCGCCTAGCGATTTTAGCTCTCTTGGCAGCTTTTATGGCGAGCCGGTAGCCGTCGATGGCTGGAGGTCTGCCGACGATTTGTATAACGCGCACATGGTCGGAGGTCTGTTTGATTTTTTTGCAAATGATTTTGTCAACCGACGCTCGAATCGTTTTAATAATTTTGAACAATTTGTGCCAATTTTTATGAGATTCATGAAAATGACAGCAAGAATGATGCCAGTGACATTTAGCAGCTTCATTAAATCCAGACACTGCCCTCCTAACACTAGTGGGCTTGTTGTTGATTTATCGACCGAAGATCCAAATGACGACCAAAACAAATTTATGCGATTCTTGGATGATCCCAATTTTGAACTTTTTCGAAGAGTTGCAGAGAAAAATGGATTTCTTATTGATAAGCACATTCCTTGGCGCCTTTATGCAAACTTGGATCATAAAAACATGAGAAGGCTTATAAACAGAAACGGCTTTCCCGTCATTGGCCCGCGAGCCATAATAAACCTATATCAAATGGCTTTTTATCAGGCGTACTTTGATGATATTGAGTATTTGAGGTTCTACATGGCATCATATTATAACGCCATTGTAAAATCTGAACGGGTTGTGTTCCGACCAAGGTATGCATGCAGAGACGCAAAGAAGCCTATAATCACATCACAGATCGAAAGGGAGTCCTTGCCTTGCTTTAACATAAACGGCGCAATAATCGAGAACAGCAATTACGCTAAAAAGTATGGTCCTCTATTTTGGATGAAAGTTTATTATTGCTTAAGATCCTTAGAGGAAGGTATGGACATGGATAATAAAATGCTTGACAAAGAAATTAAGAAGTACTATAATCTCTACAAAATGCAAAATTTAGATAAGTGTGTCTACGCAATGAATGAAAAAATCAACTCTCACTCTTTCAACAAATCGAAAATAACAAGACATAAATTAATGGAACAAGATCAAAAAGTCAAGAAAAAGAAGATCATGTCGCTTCAAGCTGCCGTTTCACGACCAGTGCAGGCGACAACATCTGGAGATTCTGCACCCGCACCCACAGCTGCCTCTCCCGCTCCAATGGGAGGCGGTGGTGGCGGCGGCTACTAGGGGGATACGTGCTATTTCAAGTTCTGGATGACAAGAA
>MDSZ01206807.1_pt1 | contig 12373 bp, 11 predicted proteins | sample 811201 | NCBI WGS metagenome assembly MDSZ01 (sample SAMN05326647, study PRJNA326480) | marine metagenome | isolation source: seawater | place: Indian Ocean: North | collected 2010
GATAAAGTCATTAAAAAATTATGGTAAAAGAAAAATTTATAATTTTAAATTTGATGCAAATGAAGAAGCTGATTATGAAATAATTTTAAAATTTGTGAAAAAAAAATTTAAAAATATTGATATTTTAATAAATGGGGCAGGTATTAATACACCAAAAAATATTACTGAGATAGATACAAGTGAGTGGAATAAAGTTATTCAGTCACACATCAATACAACTTTTTTATCTTGTAAATATTTTGGTGGTTTTATGATGAAAAAGAAAAAAGGTAGTATCATTAATTTTTCCTCTGCATCTGCAGGACCGCCATTATCAAAAGCTTTCCCTTACTCTGTTGGAAAAGCTGGTGTCAAAAACTTGACACAAAATCTAGCAAGAGAGTGGACCAAATATAACGTACGAGTAAATTGTATAAGACCAGGTTTTTTTCCTACGAAATGGAATATTAAAAATTTCATTGATGAACCAAGAAAAAAAAACATTCTAGGACATACTCCCATGAACAGATTTGGAAAAACTCATGAACTCATAGCACCCATTTTTCTTTTAGCTTCTGATGCATCTTCATTTATTACTGGTTCTGAATTAACTGTAGATGGTGGTTTTTCATCTATGACAATTTAATGCTTAAAACAGTTGTTATTATTGGGGGATCCAAAGGTATTGGACTGGAAATTACAAAAACCTTTCTTGATAATAATTATCTAGTAATCACAGGTTCTAGAACGTCCCCAAAAATTAAACATAAAAATTTATATTTTTTCTCACTTGATGTAAGAAAGGAGTCTAATTTTCAAAATTTTTTTAAATCTATTCAAAATATTACTAAAGTTATTAATGTTTTAATTAATAATACTGGATTATCTGAATGGAAAAAAATAGAAGATATAAATCTGAAATTTTTAAATAAAATGTATGAAACAAATGTCTACTATCTTTATTGGTCATGTAAACATGCATTGAAATTATTTCCAAAAAAAAAATCTAAGATTATAAATATCTCTAGTCTTGCTGGAAAAAGAGGTAGTAAGAATAATTCTGTTTATTCTGCCACAAAATTTGCTGTTAATGGAATTACACAATCTTTAGCAAAAGAATTAGGCAATAGGTCTATATTAGTAAATGCAATTTGTCCTGTATTGATTGAAACACCAGGGCTTGTTTATGCCCTAAAGCAAAAAGACTCACCATCTAATGGTAAAAATATAAATAAATTTTTAAGTTCTTTTAAAAAACTAAATTCTGCAAATAATCAATTACCTACTTCAAAAGATATTGCTGATTTTGCATTATTTTTAGCTTCAGATTTGAATAACTCCATAACTGGACAATGCATCAATGTTGATTGCGGAGTTCTCCCACAATAATTTGAATACAAAAATTATAGCAATAATACCATGTCATTTAGCATCAGTAAGGTTTCCAAATAAAATTTTATTAGATTTATATGGCTTGCCTATGGTAGAGCATGTGAGAAGAAGGGCTCTTTTGTCAAAAAGATTGAATAAAGTCTATATAGCTTGTTCTGATCTTACAATTATTAATAAACTTAAAGAATTCAAAGCTAGTATTATAAAAACAAAAAAAAAACATCTAAACGGTACATCTAGAGTAGGAGAGGCAATTCAAAATATAAAATGTACTCATTTAATCTTACTCCAAGGTGACGAACCTCTGCTTTTACCTAATTATTTAAATAAATTATATGATAAAATTGAAAAATATCCTGAAATTGATGCCTGGAACCTAACAGCCCCAATGACATCAAATAAACAATTTAAAGATGAATCCATTGTTAAATGTACAATAAATTATAATAACGAAATCAAATCTCTATATAGAAAGAATGATAAAAACAATATAAAAAAAAATAGAAATCATCGTAAGATATTAGGAATTATTGCTTTTAAAAAAAAATTTTTAAATAAAATAATTAATTTGGGTGAGTCTAAAAATGAAAAAAAATATTTGATAGAACAGTTTAGAATTATTGATAATAATTATAAAATAAAATCCGTGAAAGTTCCGATTGCTTTACCTTCAATAAATTTAAAGTCTGATGAAATAAAAGTAAAAAGTTATTTAAAAAAAAATAAAAAACAAAAAAAGATATTAAACAGTATTCTATTTTCATGAATATTGATGAATTTAAAAAAGTTAATAAATCTATAGAGAAAATTTTTAAAATTGATAACGATCTGTTATTTGCAATACCATGGATACAACCCGTTAAAATTAATGATAAAAATTTAATCGATACTTATAGTTCTTTCATTAAATTTAATCCAATAAACTATTTTAAATTATTTTTTATATCAATTTTTGAAGTGATGGTGACTCTGTTTAAGATACTAAGAAGTATATTTATTAAACCTAGTAATATACAGATAAATGATAAAATCATAATTTTAAGCCATCTTATTAATTTTGATAATCTTAATGACACCAACGACCAGTATTTTGGAAATTTGCAAAATTTTTTATTAAAAGAAAATTTTAAATGTAAAAAAATTTTAATTAATCATACTAGTAAAACTTCTAAAGAGTTCGATTATAATAATGGTCCATATGTTCTTCCTAAAATTGATTGTTTTAAGATAGAAATAAATATTTTATTTCATCTTCTAAGTATTTTTTTTTTATTAATTAAAAATATATATAAGTTATTACTAGATAAGGTTAATCCTTTTTTTTTGATTATTGTCTTATTAAAATCTCTTTCATACAATACCCAGTCATCAATCAGAATTGGTATCCAGCTCAGAAATATGCTGTCTCGCAATGAATATCATATTATATTTTCTACTTTTGAGGGCCACAGTTTCGAAAAAATGATAAAAAAATATAATAAAAATACTAGATTTTTTGCATATCAAAATACACCTTTAAGCGACTGTCAATACTCATTCCATTATTATAATCAAATTATTGATCCTGATATTATATTAACCAAAAATACTATCTATGAAAAATATCTAAATGAAAAATATAATTTTATATCATCTATAATTTCCGTTGGTGATTTAAATTATAAAGAGATAGATAAAAATAAAGATATTAATTTTACAAAATCAATTCTTTTTATCCCTGAAGGAATTGACTATGAGGTTAATTTGATAAAAGAGTATATTTTAAAAAACTCATCAAATTTTGAGTCTTATAAACTTACTCTACGTTTTCATCCTGTATTTTCTAAAATAAAAATTAAAAAAATCAAAAGTTCATTAAAACATATAACTAATTTAAAATTTTCTGAAGGAGATGATTTTGACTTTGAAAACCATTCTTATGTAATATATAGAGGTTCTAGCCTAATATTTAAGTGCATCAGACATGGACTAATTCCTATTTATCTGGATAAAAATGTAAATGTAGATTTACTTAGACCTTTTGATTTATCAGTTAAATATTTAAATTTTTATACTCCATTTAATAATTCGTTATCAAATCGTGAAAAAAAAATAGATAAAAATATAATTAAAATCATTAGTTACAACTTTTACAAACCTAATTATGATATAATAAAATCGTTAATTTTGTGAAATGAGCTTATTGGGTGATTTAAGTATTGTTATTCCAACTATAGGAAGATCAAAAGATTTAAATTCTACAATTGCTTATTTAAATAAAGGTATAAATAAACCTAAATCTATTATTTTGGTTTTACCTAAAGCAGAATTAATGGATTTAAAAATTCATAATTTTAATAATTTAACTGTTATAGCTGTAAATAAATATGGGCAAGTAAATCAGAGGAATATAGGACTCAAGTATTCAAAAACAAAATTTACACTTCAACTAGATGATGACTGCAAAATTAATCAAAAATCATTAATAAACTTAAAAGAAATACTATTAAAATATGGCAAGAAAAATTGTGTAGGACCAGTTTTTTACTCTAACCAAAATTTCCCTCTTCATAAATATGAGAATAAATTTTCACTTGATTTATTATGTTTCTTATTTGGATTACCAATTGGTTTGAAAAAAATGGGTAAAACTAATTATAAGAATTTGAACATAGGAATTGATCCCAATTTTATGGAAGATGAAATAATTAAAGTTCAATGGATTCCTGGTGGTTGCAAGATGATGTATACTGATGAATTAGTTTCTGATGATTACTTCAAATTTCAAGGCAAAGCTTATTATGAGGATATTATTCATAGTAAAATTTTAAATAAAAAAAATATTAAAATGTTTATCTCAAAAAAAAGTATCTGTAAAACAGATACAGTAAAATTTAGCTATTCAGAAATTCCTTTTATAAAAAATATTGTCCAAAATAACTTTGGAAAAAAATATATTCAATATTTAATTTGGTACTTTTTAGTATTGCTTAAAAAAAGTCTATGATTGGATTTGTTATTCCCTGTAATTATATTAATCGTTTTAATTTAATTAAACTTATTAATACCTTTGATAATAAAAATTTTTTAAGGGTTGTGCTAATTATAGATAATAGATCATATAATTTTATAAAAAAAAATTTCAAATTATATAAAAAAAATTTTGAAATTATTATAAATGATACTAAAAATGTTTCTCTAAAAAGAAATTTAGGTATAAATTATTTTTTTGGACAAAAAGAAATATCTTGGATTTCTTTTTTAGATTGTGACTGCTTTATTAATAATAAAAATATTAATCTATTAAAAAATCTTATTAAAAAATACTCTAATCTCGATATTTTGCTAATTAATTTAAAATCTTTAAATGGTATCCAAGTAGGTAATAAATTAAAAAACAGATATTTTTTTAACTTCTTAAATATTTATAGAGCAGGCACGCCATCAATAGTTATTAAAAAAACTCAAATAAGGTTTTTATTTGATATTTATTATGGGATTGGTTCGGTTAACTATTCAGCAGAAGATACAAAATTTTTAATTGATAATTATTCAAAAAAAATTCATGTTGCTAACGAAATTAATATAAATCATCCTTTAGAGTCACCAAATTATGATAAAATTAAAAATTATACCATTGGTCAAAAAAATTTAATTAAGAGAGTTAAATATCCACATTCATTATTGTTTTTTTTGGTAATTATACATAGACCAATAATTGGATTATTTATAAATACTATTTTTTTTAATAAATCTAAAATTAGAATTTATTTGATGAGATTGAAAATATTAATTTATGGTTAAAAAAAACTTATTTATTTTTAACTCCGCTTCATCTATAGAATTGATTGGAGGATCCCAGAGATCTATAGATTATATAATTAATAATATTTCAAAAGATTTTAGAATTTTTTTTATAACTTGGAACTATACCTCTGAAAAAAGTTTAGATTATTTAAAATTTAAAGATTATGAATTAATAAAAATTATTCATCCAAAAAAATCATTATTTAAATTTTTATTTGGTTTTAGAAGCGTATTATTTCGTATTTTTTTAAAAAATTTAAAAAAAAAGGATTATGTTTGGTCTCATTCTCCTTTGCCATTTTTATTTTTTAAAATATTTATAAAAAAAAATATTTTTTATTTATATTCGGTACACGGACCCTTAATAACTGAGATTAATTATGATAGAAAACCTCAAATAAATTCTTTTTTCCTAAATTCAATTTACAAGTATATTATTAAAAATTCTAACAAAATAATATTCAATTCCAATTATACCCTTAAAAAAAGCTTAATAGAAAGTAGCTTCATGCATAAATATAATTTAATAGTTGAAGAAATCCTTTTGGATGAAAATGATTTTTTGAAAAAAATTATAAAAATTAAAAAATTATACGATAAAAAAAATTATGATAATGGAAATTTTTTTATATTACCGAGAAGACTAGTTAAAAGAACTGGCGTTCAACAATTTTTAACTGAATTAATAAAAAAAAAATCATTTAAAAAATTTATTTTCTACATATCTGGTGAAGGTGAATTATCTGATGATATTAAACTTATTTGTAACAGGCATAAAAATCTTAAATTTATTGGAAAGGTTGATCAAAATTTGCTGAGTTTTTTATTATTTATTTCAAAAGGCATTATTATACCAAGTGTTGAGGCCGAAGGTTTTTGTATAGTTGCTAAGGAGGCTAAGATCTTAAATAAAAAAATCTTTCATACCAATCAAGGAGGATTAAAAGAATGTTTAGCTGGATATAACAAACAAATCATTTTTAATATCAATGATTTTAATTTAAATATGTTAAACAATTATAAATATAAAAAAAAACCATTTAATATAATAATTGAGAATGATGAGTCTTTTCCAACAAAATTAAAAAGAGTTATTAAAAATTGAATTTTGTTTTTTTCTTTCAAGATATTTTTTTAAATATTTTAATTCTATTAACATCATTATTTATTTTAACAAAAATATATTTTTTAAAAAATATAAATAATAATGAAATAATATTAATTTTTTTTATCCATACATTTTTTATGATCCTTATGGTCTTCTATGGAAGCATGAATCCTGGTGACTCTAATTTTTATTGGAATTCTGTTGATAACTTTGATTTTGAAAATTTGTTATCCTCAGGATTTATGAAGCTAGTGCTCTTTTTTTTAAAAAAAATAATTAATATTTCTTACACTAACTTAATGTTTTTAATCAATTTTTTTGGGACATTGGGAATTTTATTTTTTTTAGATTTAATAAAGTCTAAATTGCAAAATAAAAAAATTATAGTTTATTTTATAATTTCTTTACCATCTTTATATCTATGGACTAATACTTTTATCAAGGAGTCCTTACTTTTGCCTTTAATTTTTATTTTTTTATGGTTTTTAGATAGGAAAGATAAATATTATATATTTCCGATTTTAATTTTAATCATTATTTTTTTTATAAGACCATATTTAGGTTTAATAATTAGCTTACCATACTTCTTTAATTTCTATTATAGATCAAAATATAAACTTACCTTAATCATTCCTTTGTTAATGATTCTTTCTCTTATCTTATTCATTTTAATCCAATTCTTTAGTCTTCATGCTTTAAATTTCTCATTCAATATCTTTTCAGTTCTAGAAGAAATTTTTTATAAATATAAAAATGTTATCCATGGTTCATTAATAATTAATGTTGATAAAAATTTTATAGTTAATATGTTTAGTTACTTATTTTCACCAATTTTTTATTTTAACTATCTAACAAATCCTATGATTATTTTATTTTTACTAGAAAATTTTTTATTAATTATAATTTTCTATAAGTTAATTAGAAATTTTAATTTTAAAATTAAGGTTGAAAATCTAGTATATTTTCTATCTTTTTTAATATTACTATTTATAACAGCTGAAACAACTACAAATGCCGGAATTGTGTTAAGACAAAAATGGCCAATTTTAATTTTCTTTATGTATATTCTCATAGATGGTCAAAAAAAAACCAAATAAAAAAAAAATATTAGTTGTTGCTTCAAGTTTTATAACTATCGAAACTTTTTTAGAAGAATTTCTTTTTGAACTATCAAAAAAATATAATGTTTATGTTGCTACAAATTTAAATAATTTAAAAGATAAAAAATTAGATTTTTTAAAAAATAAATATGATTTTTGTTTAATTCATATTCCAATTAGAAGAAAAATTAATTTATATTTTGATTTTCTATCATTAATAATTCTCTTTTTTTTTATTAAAAAGAATAAGTTTGATTTAACTTTATCTTTAACCCCAAAAGCAGGACTATTGACCTCTCTTACATCTTTTGTAAATTTTATAAAAATTAGGATACATATATTTAATGGACAAATATGGTATAATAAAAAAGGTCTAAAAAAAATTATTTTAAAAAATTTAGATAAAATAACTTACTATTTATCAAATTATTGCTTATGCGAAAGTAAGTCTCAAGTAGAATTTCTAATTTCAGAGGGTTTTCAATCAAAAAAAATTACTGTTATTGCTAATGGCTCTTTAATGGGTGTTGATACTATTAAGTTTAGAAAAAATATTATTTTTAGAAAAGAATTAAGAAATCAATTAAAAATTAAAAGTAATCAAAAAGTTTGTATGTACTTAGGCAGATTAAATTATGAAAAAGGATTAAAGTTAATTGTTGATGCTAGTAGGCATTTTGAAAAATATGAAGATGTTATATTTATTTTTGTAGGTAATTCAGAAATAAATTCTTCAGATTTATTTGAACTTTTTAATCATAGAATAAACATTATTTATATTGGTCATAAAAATAAAATTGAAAATTATTTAAATATTTGTGATTTTACAGTTCTTCCTAGTTATAGAGAAGGATTTGGAATTAGTGTTATTGAGGCTGCTAGCATGGAGAAACCATGTTTAATATCGAATATTCATGGGATTAGAGATACCGTTATTGATAATTATACTGGTTTTACATTCGAAAATGGAAATTTAAATGACTTTATTAATAAACTTGAATATATGTTTAAAAACTTAAAAAAAATTAATCTTATGGGAAGAAGAGCAAGGTCTATAGTAAAACAAAAATTTGAAAAAAAAATAGTTATAGATAATTACTTAAGATTTATCGAAAATATTTTAAAAACATAAATGTATATTTTTATGAAAGTAATCTTTGATAGGATAGTATCTTTGATTTTAATACTTATATTTATTCCAATATTTTTTTTTCTTATTTTAACTAATTTTATTTTTAATGGATTTCCAATTTTTTTTATTCAGGAAAGGTCGGGTATGAATAAAAAAAAAATAAAATTAATTAAATTAAGAACTATTAAACTTGATTGTAAAGATATTAATAAAATTAATTATACGCGCTTTGGTAAATTTTTTCGAAGAAGCGGCTTAGATGAAATTTTTCAATTATTTAATATATTTAAAGGAGATTTAAGTTTTGTTGGTCCGAGACCTTTATACGCAAAATATGATAAGATTTATGATAAAGATCAAGCTCTAAGATTAACTGTAAAACCAGGTCTAACTGGTTTGGCTCAAATTCATCAGAAAAATACAACTACTTGGGAAGAAAAAATTAACTATGATTTACTATATCTTAAAAAAAAATCATTTTTATTTGATTTAAAAATTTTTTTTAAGACTTTTCTAATATTATTTAATAGATTATTTGATAAAGAATTTATAACTGTCTCTGAAGAATTTGCTGGAAAAAAAATTGAAGAATAAAAGTAGCTTCCTATCTAAGTGGCCTAATTATGATGAGAGTGAATTAAAACTTGTTACTTCAATTATAAAATCTGGCAAAGTTAATTATTGGACAGGTATATATGGAAAACTATTTGAAAAAAAATACTCAAACTTTCATAAAATTAAGTATTGTATTTCTGTTAATAGTGGAACTAGCGCGCTTGAATGTGCAATTAAGGCACTAAATCTAAAAAAAAATTCTGAAATTATTACTACACCTAGGTCCTATTATACAAGTGCATCTTCAATTATATTATGCGGTCATAAACCAAAATTTTCTGATGTATCTTTAGAAACACAAAACTTAGATCCAAAAATTTTAAAAAAAAATATTTCAATAAAAACTAAAGTTATAATATGTGTTCATTTAGCCGGTCTTCCATGTCAAATGGAGGAAATTATGAAAATAGCTAGAGATAATAATATTTTTGTTATTGAAGACTGTTCTCAGGCACACGGGGCATCAATTAAGGGTAATAGAGTAGGAAGTTTTGGCGATATATCGATATGGAGTTTTTGTCAGGATAAAATTATTAGTACAGGAGGAGAGGGAGGAATGATTGGAACTAATAATCTTAATTTCTATAATAAACTTTTGTCACTTCGTGACAATGGAAGAAATTATAATAAACTTAAAAAATTAAAGTTTAGTGGATCTTTTAATTATTTACATGATTTTATCGGAAGTAATTACAGAATGACTGAAATCCAAGCCGGTATAGGACTTAGTCAATTAAAAAAACTTAATTCAATGATTTTTAAAAGAAATGAAAATGCAAAAATTTTAGATAATATATTAAAAAAATTTAAATCTATTTTTTTGATAAACACCCCAAAAGATTTTATCAATTCTTACTATAGATATTACTTCTTTGTTAAAGAAAAGAAATATAAGAAAATTTTGATGGATAATATTAGACTAAGAGGAATTGAGTGTTTGGAAGGTAGTTGTCCAGAAATATATTTAGAGTCCTTTTTTAAAAATAATTATAAATTTAAAAGGCTACCAAATGCTAAATTTTTGGGAGAAAGATCTTTATGTTTAAAGATTGATCAAACAATTACTAAACAAACAGTTTCTAAAATTGCAAAAATCTTAAATCAAGAAATCTATAAAATTGAAAAAATTTAACAAAATAATCAATAATTTATCTAATTTTAAAAAGAGAGCAATAATTTCATTTTTTGATTCATTTTTAATATTAGCATCTATTTATATTTCTTTAGTTTTAAGATATGAGTCAACCAATATATATTTTTCAAATAATATTTACTTATTTATAATTGGATTTTTATTATTTTTTTTACTTTCTTACTTAATAAAAATTAATTTACAAACAATAAGATTTTTTAATTTATCAAATATAATTTTTTTATCTAAAGTAGTATTTTTTTTTACATTAATATTTTTTTGTATTACATTTTTTCTTAATTTTCCCAATAGTCCAAGATCGATACCTTTGTTTGTTGGCCCAATTTTCTTTTTATTATTTATAATTTCGAGATTATTTATAAGGTTTTTAGTTTTAGAAAATAGAAATAAAAACTCTAAATTGCCCATATTAATTTATGGCGCAGGCTCTACTGGTATTTATTTTTTTGAGCAGTTTTATAATAAATATCAAATCATTGGATTTATTGATGATGATCCTACTAAATGGGGACGAATAATAAACAGCTTAAAAGTATATGCTTATAATGATTTAAAAAAAATAATCTATAAAAGAAAGATTAAAGAAATAATTATTGCTATCCCTAATTTGAATTTTAACTCCAGAAAAATATTTCAACAAAAACTTAATGATTATTCAATAAAAATTAATTTTACAAAAATGGATTATGATCAAAATTTAGGCATAAATAAACCAAATATAGATAGCATAAGGCTGTATGACCTAATAGATAGAGATTTAAAAGTAGATTATAAACTTAATAATAAATTCAAAGATAAAGTAATTTTTATTTCTGGTGCTGGAGGAAGTATCGGTTCAGAGTTATCTAGACAGCTATTAATGTCTGATCCTAAAATACTGTATTTAGTAGATATGAATGAGTTAAACTTATTCAACTTATCTAAACAATTAGATGCTATTAAAAATCAATACGAAATTAAAACAATTTTATATTTTAAATTAATCAATTTAATTGATGTTTTTCACATTACTTCTTTTTTTGAGTCTATAAATAAAGAAAATCTTAAAATTGATTATATTTTTCATTGTGCTGCATACAAACATGTGGATCTTGTTGAAAATAACAAAATTTATTCACTTAAAAATAATATGCTTTCTACTATTAATTTGGTTAAACTAGCAGAAAAATATCATACAAAAAAATTTGTACTTATTTCTTCAGACAAAGCTGTAAGACCAAAGAGTTTAATGGGAAAAAGTAAATTATTAGCTGAACAATATGTTTTAAAATTTGGCAAAATAAATAAATTTACTAATTTTACAATCGTAAGATTTGGAAATGTCCTTGGATCTTCTGGATCAGTTATTCCAATTTTTAATAATCAGATTAAAAATGGCGGACCAATTACAGTTACAGATCCTAATGTTACCAGGTTTTTTATGACTATTGAAGAAGCCTCTTATTTAGTTCTACAGTCTTCAATAATTTCGAAAAAATCAGAAGTTTTTCTGATAAATATGGGAAATCCTATTAAAGTAATTGATATAGCGCGCAGATTGCTCTCACTCCACGGACTTGTTGAAAAAAATGAAAAAAATTTAAATGGAATAGAAATTAAAATTACTGGTTTAAAAAAAGGTGAAAAACTTCATGAAGAACTACTGATTGATAAAGATAGTTTGAAGACATCAAATAAAAATTTACTAATAGCTTCTGAAAAAGAGATAATAAATTTAAAAATACAGGATTTTGAAAATGTTTTAAATGAATTATTTAAAACTAATTCTGAAAATATTTTCATGAAAAAGTTAGATGAACTTATTTAGATATAATAATTATGCTATTCCCAGTGTTCTTTTTTATTTAATTCCACTTGGATTAGTAACTGGCCCTTTTTTACCAGATCTCTTTTTGTCAATCATAGCAATACTTTTTTTGATAGATTTAATAAAAAATAAAAATTTCTTTTTTATTCAAACGAATTTTTTCAAAATATTTTTATTTTTTTATTTAATTTTGATTTTGAGTTCTATTTTTTCGCAATACTCTGCTTTTTCTTTAGAAACATCAATTTTGTATATAAGATATTTTTTTTACACTTTAGCTATATCGTTTTTATTTATTGAA
>MDSZ01241306.1_pt1 | contig 12373 bp, 10 predicted proteins | sample 811201 | NCBI WGS metagenome assembly MDSZ01 (sample SAMN05326647, study PRJNA326480) | marine metagenome | isolation source: seawater | place: Indian Ocean: North | collected 2010
CTGTGTAAGCCCAAGACCTTTTTCATAGCTATCTTCAAATATTTGTTTTTGTGATATACCTTTATCTAAATCAGCACGTATGGATTCTTGTAAGTTAGCTCCTATCTTGCTTTCTAATGGTTTAGTATCTTCTGTTAACTTCTTTTCAGGTGTTTGTAACTCAGGACGCGCAGCTGTATCGACTTCAGCATCTGTGTCTTTTACTGTGTCTTCAGTAGCAACGTCTTCAGTCACGGTAGCACCGAACCCTGCGGGTGGTGGTGGGGCAGGCTTATCTAGTCCTAGCTTCTTAGTTATTCTTTCTTCTAATTTTAATCTTTCTTCGTCTGTTTCTTTTACAGGTGCAGGTTTAGTTTCTTCTGCAAAAGGATCTATTTCTTCAGGCACTGTTGCTTTGGCTTCTACTATTTCTTCTCTAGGTAATGGACCTTGTACCTCTTTTTCACCTTCAGGGCGTGGTCCTACTAATGGACTAGGAGCTGTTGAAACTGCTTCTTCTTCAGGTGGAGCGTCATCTCTACGACCTCTACCTCTAGGAGTAACAAGCTCCATGACTGTTTGTACAAATCCACCAACTCCTGCACCTATGGCAAACTGCTCTCCAGTGCCTTGAAATGCGCCTCTTTCTGGGTTGTATATACCTTTTTCAATAAGATTTTGTCCTACACCTGCAACAAATTCTTGTGCACCTTCAAGACCAGCCTCTTGAAATATACGTTTAGCTGATGCAACAATACCATCTGCAGCTTCGCCACCAACAGCTTTTCTAAATTTATTTAATATGCTAATAGGAGATATAAGTTCTGTAGCACCTACACCTGCACCAAGTAAAGATGCAATCCCACGCTCTTCTTCTGTAGCACCACCTTCACGTGCACGTTCACTAGCCTCACCTGCACCAGCACCCACAGCTAAACTACCTGCAAGAGGTAAACCAACAACGGGTATAGCTGCTGATCCTAATATACCAAGAAACGATCCTACACCTTCACCTAGTTTACGACCTACTAAGTCCTCTGACCCTGCATCAGCAGCAAAAAACTCTTGCACAGGATCAGCAAAGTCTTGTATTTTCTCACGTAATTTAGATTCTGTTTCTTCTGCAAAGGGTGTAATAGCACCAAGAGCAGCACTTTCGAGTAATCCTGCAGCACCACCACCTAAACCTTTTAAAAATTCTTCTAACTGGTCGGGTGTTATATCGTCAAGAAACCCACCATCATCTTCTTTAGGCTCTTCAGGCACAGCATTTATTCGTGCCATTTCGTCTTGATATTCTTTTTCAATTCTAGCTAATTCTGCTTCTTCGTCTATATCTGTGGGTGTGCTATCACGTAGCTCTTTATAGGCAGCTACAACTGTTTCAAAATCTGCAGTGCCTTTTTTATCTTCGTTAGCTACTATCCATTCTGCTAATTGTTCTTGTGTAGCCATAACGACCCTATTTACCTATGATGGCGTCAGCTTTTTTCTGTGTTTCAGATATACCACCAGCTCTATTACTTGCCCCAGTTGTAGCTGTTTTTAAAGCATCTCTAAATGGTTTTGCTTTTAATTTTATACTATCTTGTAATTTTTTAATATCTGCTGCTAATTTATCATCTATTAATTTGTCTTTTGCAGCTTTATCTGAACCAAAATTAGAAGCTTTTTCTTTTGTTGCTGCATCTCTTAAAGATTTTATACCCTTTGCTTCTGCATTTTCATAAAGCTGTACCATCTTAGTATTGCCTGTTATAATATTTCCTGTGGCTAATATTTCGTTACGTTGTTTATTTATATCATTTAAGTCTTTTTTCAATGTTGCTGTTACAGCATTATTAGATATTTGAGCTACAAGTTTATCAGCTTCTAAAGCTCCTGTCTTTTCGCTAGCTGTTAGTGATGTGCCTGATGCAACACCTTGTTTCTTAGCTCCTAATGCGTCTTGGAAAGCAGCTTTCTTCAAGGTTTGTGTTCTATTGGCTTCATCCATAAACAACTTGTTTAAAGCATCAAACTCACTTCTTCGTAACTTTTCTTGTGCTCTCTGTGCGTTTATACCTGCAAGACCTGATGTTCTAAATGCTTCACCTGGGGTTGCTCCTCTAGCACCTAGTAGTGTTTGCAATAATCTATCTGTCTGTAATCTGTCAGGGTCCATCATATTTGCTCGCATATCAGTGCGTTCTTTTAACATTTTACTTATAAATGCTTGTTCTGCAGGGGTACGTGCTGCAAAATCTACAGCTTTTTGTGGATCTTGATTTATTAAATCAGATATACCACCCTTAACTTGTTTGTTAAAGGCATCATCCATTGCAAATTTACCTGCATCAAATGCACTTGTCGCTGCAGGTATACCAGCACTCTTGTCTTGTGCGAGATCATCTACTGGCACTACAGGTTTTTTCTCGTCAACAACGGGAGGTTTAACGTCTGGTTTAATATTTTGTTTTCTTAATGCTTCTTGTAAACCTACATCGACCTTTGGTTGTAGTTGAGCTATACCTGTCTGTGTATCTTTATCTTTATCTTTTGCTTTTGTAAATCTTGGTTTTGTAAGAAACTCTGAACCAAATGCTGGTGGAGATTCTGAAGCTTTTTTTATTAACGCATTTAATTCTTCTTTCGATTTATCTACCCCTATAGTCTTAAGAATATTTGCAGGAAGTAGCGCATTACCAGTTTGAGCTACTTTTTTTGCATATCGCATAAGGTAAGAATCACCTTCTTTTTCTTGTATAGCTTCTAAATCTTTTTTCTTTAGTCCTGTGGCTAAAGATTTTATCATGTACCAAGCATCGTCTAATATACTACTACTATTTTTACTTTCTACTTCTTTACCTTCTTTAAACCCTACAATGCCACCATCTGCTAGTTTTGTCATGTTAGGTGCAGGTGCTCCAGATACCCCTGCAGAGGCTAGCCTATTCACATTTGCTTGTGTTTGAGCTTGTTTATTTTCTAACGCACCCTTAACACCTTCTGCCATATCAGCAGTATTTTTTCTTACTTCACCTTCGACCTGCTCTAATATGGTCCCAGGCGTTTGTTGTTGCTTTAATAATAAACCTCTTTTAATGGCATCCTGCTCTTTTCTAATCATATTCAAAGCAAGAAGATCAAACAAATCTTGTTTTTGCATGTATCTTTGTTGTAACGCTGCAGGGTTACCTTCAAAAGCTTTAGCTGTGTCTGATACTATATTTTCTATTCCTACTGCCATAGTATAGTCCCTTATGTGTTTGCACCACCAAGTGTGCCTGTATTTATATTGTAATCACCTATCATAGCATCTTCGTCATCTAACTGCTCACCTGCAGTTAAGATAGAGCCTGGGGCAACGGCTGGATTATTACTCGTACCACCAAATATGGTTTCATATAACTGACCTATACCACCTGCTGTGTTCATCAATGATGTCAATGCAGACGGCTGTTGGTATGTGTATGATTGTGCAGCCAAAGGTAGACCTTGTAGTAGTGATTGCATATATTGTACTTGTTTGTATGGAAAATCTCTTTCTTCTTCAAACTGTGCCCTATCGGCTGCAATACCCTCAGACTCAATACTACGCTGTAATCCGCCTATATCTGCCTGTTTAAGTAACGTACCTAATCCGTACTGATTTACCATGTCTTGTGCAGCTTTTCTTCTATTTTCTTCTACGTTAAACTGTTGCATGGCTTTATCAAAAGCATTTGCATAGCCTGTGCCTGTAATACTAGCTATTCTATCTAATAACGCACGATTGCCTTCAGCTTCCATAACACCTTGCCTAGAACCACCGAATGCACCTGCTCTAGTTAATCTACCTGCATCTCGTACTCTTTGTATATCTGCTTGCCTTCTCGCAGCATCTATTTGTGGCTGTAAGGCTGCCTCTAAAAACGGATTCATAAACTTTTGAGCTGTGCCTGCTTCTGTAAAACTTGTTGGTGTAAACGCACCCATCTGTTCTGTAGGTATTGTTAGCCCTGCTAAACCACTAAATGCCTTACTTTGTAGATCAGACTGTCCTGCTGTAAGAGGTCCTTGGTATGCTTGATATGGCATACTTGCAAGTGCCTGACCTCTGCCAAGCATTTCTGTAACATAAGGTCCTACATAGTTAGAAAGAGCTGATTCTGTTCCTATCTGTTTACCTGTAGTATCCCCAGTATTGGCTGTGCTTAATTGTGCTAAAGGATCTACTGCCATAACTAAGCCCTCCTCATTGACATCATTTTATTAGGATCTATAGCAGGAGCTTGTTTAGTAGTCCCTGTTCTAGCTTGTCTTACTCTATCCATCATTGCGTATAAATTTTTTGCCCCTGCATCAGAGTTACCATTACCTAACCCACTAACGACATCCGCAGGTACAACAAACTCCCCACCACTTAGTGCGGCTGGATCTTTTCTATCTATCATTGCAGGTATTTCATCTGACATACCATCTGTTGTGCTTCTAAGAAATCTAGGTGGAGCCATACCTGCTATGCCACCTGCAGCCATAGGCTGTACTGGAGGAATCATAGGCATACCTGCTCTTGTTTGTCGTGCTGGATTAGCTAAATTAGCTGCCTGTAGAGCGGCTGCAGCTCCACTAGTATCACCACCATCAAATCTTACATCTGTAAAATAACGTTGACCTGCACTTCCTGGCCTTCTAGCTGCATCAAATGTCCCAGGGACCTGCATGCGTGAAGCAGTGTATGAAGGTATTTTACCTTGATAGCCAGTCATTTGAGGGCTACCACCACCAAATATCCTTGTTAATACGTTATCATCACCTAAAACACCTGCAGACCCTAACAAACTACCTATGCCACCTACAGCAGCGGCTACTTTAGTACCACTAATATTGCCTTTACTATCTGTAAATACAGAACCTATGTCTTCAAGTAATCCTGTGCCTTGATCGTCATCATCACTAAAATCAACATCTGTTATGTAGTCATAGGCACTGCTACCTAAACCTGTAATAGTGTCCCAAAAGTTAGTTGCCATTAGCTATCTCCTATGAGCTTTAATAATTTATCATTAATATTGAGCACTTGTCCACCTTTTTGGTATGGTGTTTGATAAAAACTTTCTTGTCCTGCATCTCTAAAAATACTTTTAAAATCGTAAGGCGTACCAATCTGAGCAAGTGGGGACTCTTTTACCTCTACTGCTTGTGGTTGTAGAGCACCGTATAATTGTTGCACATTCTGTAATTGCCTCTGCTGTTGTGCTCTTTTTGCAGCAGCTTTTTTAGCTGCTTCTTCTTTAGCTGCTGTAGCTGCAGCTTGTTGTTTAAATTGTTCGTCTATAAATGCTTGTGTTTCGTCGATTTTAGTATCATATGTAGTGCCTAAATCTGTAATATCACGGTATAAACCTGTGGCAACGTCGCCTGTGTTAACATCAGCAGGAGCACCTATGAGAGATGTAAGAGCATCAGTCTTTTTACCTACTGCATCTATATCTCCAGTAAGAGCAGTTCTTAAAGCATCTGTTTCTGTTTTTTGTCCAGCTAATAATTTTTCTAATTCTGCTTGTTGCGTTCCTATTGCACCTAAACCTGCAAGTTGAGCTTCTTCACGTTTTTTAGCCTCTGTTTCATAAGTATTTATTAACTCTACCAGTGCATTATACTGTGCAGTAGGTAAGTTTTCTGTTATATCTGCTTCTAAATTGTAATCTACACCAGTTTGACCCACTAATGCTTCAATATCTTGTTCTGTGGGGTTTTCTAATCCTGCAGCCTTATAAGCATTTATTACTTCCGATCTGTCTGTAAACCTTTCATCCACATAATTTGTAATCTGATTTATAGAATCTGCATCACTTACGTTACCTGTAAGATAGCTTATATCTGGAGTTGCAACCTTAAAATTAGGATTTATTTCTTTTATTTTATCCCGTACTTCGCCAGTTGTTTGATACTGTGTAGGGGCTATAAAGTTAAATATTTCTGTCTTTTTTGCGTCATTTACGTTAGATGCAGATAAAAACTCATTTGCCTGTGTTATATACTTTTCTTTGTTTTCTTCTGGTGCATTTTCTGCGTTATTTATTATTGATCCAAGACCAGGGTTAAAAGTAGATATAGTGTTTAATTTTAAGTCATTTGTTTGTCTTTTAACAAATTTAGGGTCGTAATCGTCAACTTTATACACATTATTGTTTAATCCAAACAACTCACTTGTTTTTATTAATGTGTTGTATTGTTCATTATCAGTATCACCACTAAATTTATATTGTTGATAATTAGTAAATTCATCTACAAACGTGTTTTCAGGTATATCTTTAAGTTTATCTAGTGCAGGAGCGGGTATATCACTAAGTTCGTTACTTGAAAACAACCCGTCAAAATCTGCATCGTTTAAAGCTTGACCTAAAAGATAGGCGGTAGCTCCACTATAAGTTATATTTTCTATAGCGTTGTTAGATAAAGTAGTTGCACCACCAGAAGACTTTACTTTTTTGTTTATATCTGTGGCTACTCTTTCAAATTTATTAGCAAATTCTTTAGATTTTTTAGCTCCCACTTTACCTGATAGATTTTTAGTTATAGAGTCACCAACTTCTTTTATTGTTTTACCAAATTTAAGTGCAGTAGCACCTGTAAAAAGCCCTAGTGCAGGTTCTACAACTTTATCTAATAATAACACATCAGGGATGTTTAATACCCCATCAAACACTACTCCTACTTTATCTAAAGCCGTAGGGGCTGCCTCAAATGCGTTATCAAATAAAGTAATATTTTGTTTGTATGCGTCTGTGTTTTGATCTTCAGCGAGTTTTATAATATTATCTGTAAATTTAGCTACAGTATCTGATATAGGACCTCTATCCTCTTCAGGTAAAGTAGACGCAAGAAGTTTACCTGCTGGACCACCAATATACTCTAATAACCCTGTGCCATACTCTAATACATTATTTACAGAATCTACGGCTTCAGGTATAGCTTTTGCTAAACTAACAGCAGTATTTTTATACCATGCAGATTTGTCATCTTCATTTACATAAGCTACATTTGTAAATTTTTCTGCGTTTTTAGCAAGATTGTATATATCTTTACCTTTTTGTTGATTGAGATACGCACCTGCTTCATCATCAAACGTAGATATAAATTTTAAATGTTCTTCAGGATATAACTCCTCCATGCTATCAAATGTAAAAGATCTGTCGTCTTCTGCAACAACCTGATTTGTGTCTGTATTAACAGTTTCAAACCTTTGATTTTCTGCATTAAATCTTTCTATTACTAGACCACCAACATCATTACTCCATTTAGGGTCAGCTTCAGCTACATTGTCATAATCTTCCCAAAATAGCTGTCCTGTTTCATCAACACTTAATGTAACATTTCCATCTATAATATCTGTAGCATTTACTTTACTAGAATCTATATTTTCACTGTTAATATCTATAGATTGTGTTATCAGGTCTTTAATAAGATTATTATGTCTGTCTTTCTTAACTTTTTGTTCATATTGTTTGGTATTTACGGCTAATTCAGCGTCTTTACCCACAGTAAGCCAATGATAATACGGATCAATAACTTCACCTGTTTCACCTGCATCCTCTAATCCATTTGCTTTTATATACTCTTCTTCATTAAATGCGCCACCTGTCATACTATTAACAAACGCTTTATTTACAGCATTATAACTAGGTATTAATGAATCATCTAACTTATCAGCTTTAGATGTTAAACTGTCTCTTAGTGCAATATACTCATCTCCAGCTTTTTTATATTTAGTAGCTAACGTATTTGCTTCTTCTGTATATTTTTCAAGTAAAGGTGTATATTTTTCTTCATAATCTTTGTCTAATTGCACAGCATACGCATTATATGCCTTTATTTTATCGTTATAAGCATCAGAATTTCTTTGCGTAGGAGATGCTTCAAAATCTATTTTAGCCTGATCCATTTCTGCTTTTAACCTAGCACGTTCATCAAAACGTGGTATCAACTCTTCACGTGTATTATTGTAGTTTGTAACTGCTGTTTCGTATTCGGCAGCTAAAAGATCAACTTCGCTAGCTTTTGTTTCTGTTTCTTTATATTTACCAGTCACTTCATCAATAGTTCTTCTTGCAACTGTGTCAAAATTATTAATAAGTTCTACTGCCGCAGACTGTGCTATAGACATCAAAGCAGCCTCTGTAATATTACCACCATTTATTGCTGCAGATGTTGTTCTTATTACACCGTTTGTTATCGCAGCTATTTGAGCATCGCTAGGGTCATAATCAGCTCTATTTAAATATTGTTGTACTGTTTTTGTGGTTACTGTTGCTTGTAATATAGCGTTTGACATAACTTCTTGTGTTATATCTTTTCCTGTTAACATAGCCGTTACTTGAGCTTCTACCACAGCCAAAGCCGCTGCAGGTATAGGATCTGGTGCTGGTGCAGGGGCTCCTGCATCTCCTATTGTAGCAGGGTCATCCCCAACAACACTACCCCCTTCGTCTTGTATGGCAACATTAGACCTAACTTGAGCCATAGCTGAACTTACACCTGCTCGTACTCCACCAGTTATAGCAGCCTGCACAGGGTCTTGTCCTAATATAACAGCTGATGTAGCCGCAGTTGTCGCTCCAGCAGCAACAGAACCTGCCATCGTACTACCTGTTTGTGTAGCAACCGACGATCCAACTTTGTTACCTACTTGTGGACTAACTTGTTGTATTACATATGCTTTAGCACTTGCTTCTAATACATCTCCTATATCACCACCTTGTTGTGCCGTGTCTGCACCTGCAACTAAAGGTAAAGCCCACCATTGTCCCGACGCAGCCGCAGCCGTATAGGCTATAGTTCTCACTGGATCATCAGCCATAGCCTTCAAGCTCTTCTCTACTGTGTCAGTAACTGGTATCACAATATCGTCTTGTACAAAATCACCAACGTCTTTTACAACGTCAATGACATCTTCAACTATTCTTTTTATGGGTCTAAATATAGCTCCCATTAAAACCTCTCATTTAAAGGATCTCTACCGAGTTTTATATGTACAACATAAGCACCATCTTCATCTTTGCCAACAGCAAATTCAGTGTCTGTATCCTGTAATTTTTTATGTATAACACGCATAGCAGGTAGCAATACATCTCCTTCAAATTGTGATGTATAATGTGTTATACCTTGTTCTTGTATATATGCTATATATCTTAATATATTTTTTATAAAATTTCTGCCTGTATCTACATTAAGTGGGCGACCCACCATTTTAGATTTATTTTTATCTTTTCCTCTGTGACCTATAAACACGGTATTACCTATGTTAACAACCTCACACCCATCCATAGATGTCTCTTCATATATAGCTATTAATATGTCTTGTATAGGTTTATCACCTTCTAAATTTTTAACTGCCATTGTTATTATTTCGTGCATATCAAGTTGTCTTTGATTGCTGTCAACTGTTTGCATCACGACACCTCCAATATACTAGCAACAACGTGTAATCTATTGGCTGTAGCAGCCGTAACTTTTAATATTTCTCCAGTTTCTATAACTAAAGGGGCTGTTAATAACTCTACTGTAGCATTTGCACTAACAGACTTTGTTTTAAATAAGCTAAAAGTAGCAGGAGAAGATTCTGCATCTGTTATCGTTAAAGTTATTGTATCTGCATTTCCTGAATCTTCTGACACAAGTATGGACTTAACTATCCCAGTAGTCAAAGCAGGTGCTGTATATAATGTTGTTACACTAGTGCTAGATAAATCTTTTTTTGCATTTACATATTTATTAGGCATTAGCTTAAAAACCACCCTGTTGCTTCAGCTCTGTCTGATATGACAGCATTTCTTAACGCTGTATCCACTTGAGTAAAATACAAACGTAATACGTTATTAAGTTGTTCTGCGTTTTGTTGATCGTATTCAGGAGTAGGGAATGGTAATGCTGGAGCACGGAAACCTACACCATATCTTGTATTGTCTACAGCCATTAACGCCTCCCATCTGGTCTAATATCTAATCTAGGTGTACCTAACTGCCATGTAACACCTGTTGCAGAAGATTCAAAACGCATGGCTATCTGTCGTCCTCGCACTCTTATATTTATTAAATCTGTAAATACTTCAACAGGACTTGTTGCTGTGCGTGTTATAGTGGCATTACTAGATCCACCTTCTGAAGCAGGTGAATTACGACCAGATCCAGAACCACCTAATGCGTGTAAGGTCATAGTTGCAACTGGGCTATCTGCTGTAGAGCCATCAAATGAAGCATCAGGCACTACACGATTTATTAGTGAGAATCTGTCGCCATCACCTATATCAAAATCAGAAGATTCTACATATGCAGTTATAGCTGCTGCTGTACCAGTCACATTATCGTCAATACCTGTTTCGTGATTTACAAGATTATTGCTGTATGTGGCTGCTAACGGCTTGTCACGTAATCCAGAATCAAGCCATGCTGTACGTGCCAAAGTGCCATAATACCATATCTTTTCTAAATAATTATATATCACATATTTGTCTATATTATTAACGCCTGCACTGCAATAAAACCACCATATCTCATGAAAAGACTCATTAGTACCAGAAAATACTTGTGCGTATTGTTGTGTATTAAAATCATTAAAAATATATTTACGAACATCACATTTTAATGGTTGTGTACGACCATCATACATATAAAACTTATCTTTTCCCATCCAATATGCTACACCATTTGCATAAGATACAGATAATTGAGATGATATGGATATGTTTTCACCAACTAATGTAGCTGCCCAAACAGCAGGTGCACCAACATACTGCAGAGAGTATAAGGAAGAATCTGTCCATACAAGCACCTCTTGTCGAGCTTGGGAAGCTGCAACTATTTTAGTACCACGAGATAATCTTAAACTACCTGCTTGATTTGTTGCAGATGGCGTCCAATTAGCCGCATCTTCTTGATCCGACCATCGCACCAAAGTAGGATCTATGGTGCTACCTCCTATTGGATTTACGCCAAAACAAAATACAAAACGACTTATATCTGACACTAAAATTAAATTTTGTAGTAATGGGACATCTGATGCACCAGATAAAGTAGATAATTCAACGGCTCTAGTAGTAACACCATTTGTAGCGTCCCAATAATATATACTACCACTATTAGGTCCAAATACTAAATCTTCACCAAAGTTAGAGTGACTCCATATACGCACTTCGTTTACAGATGCCTCTCCAACACCCCACTGACCAGCACCCCAAGCACCTGCACCCCAACCTGTAAGAGGTATGGCAAATGCAGAGCCAACATTTACTTGATATGCTGCTGATACAGAACCTCCACCTGTAGCAGAAGAACTCGCAGCGGAGGATACAGTTATATTATAAGAAGTAGCAGACACTAAATCTATTTGAAATTCACCAGTTATAGTCAAACCACCAACCGCACTACTACCACTAAATGTAACAAAATCTTCATCTACAAATCCGCCATTTGTGTCTGTTACTAATACAGTGGTGGACCCAGATGTGGTGGTAAAAGGGTTAGTTAATGATACAGTAGCACGTAAAGGTGTAACATCATTATAATTACCACCTAATTCTATGTAATATTTTAAGTTAGTACCTAATCCTACAAAGTTTTGACCTGATAAACTAACCCAGTTATGTAAAGAACGACCTACACCTAAAAAAGTTGTATTAGATATAAGCTCCCAACCACCTATTTTTTCAGGCGTGCCTTGTCTAAACCGTATTTTATCTCCGTCATAATACCCACCTTCTGTGGTATATCTAGTGCCTTCACGATTAATCCCAGGTTTTAATTTTACTGCTTGAAAAGCCAAGATAATTTCTCCATTCTCTCACAAAGTCTTTTTGCACGATTAGGTACTTGTTTTGCCCATTTCGAGTCCATCATTTGCACAGATGCTTCCATCCAATCTTCATCATCCACAGCTGCTTTTAACTTTAAAAATTTACTTAAACGAGGACGACCAAGATTAAACATCATATTTGCTAGTATTAGTTGAGCTTCTTCTGGTATGTCATTGAAATTACTGTATAAAATATTACAGTCCTTTATAGTTATTTCTATGTCGGCTTTAAAACACTCATCGACTCTCTCTTTAGATACTTCTGTCCCAATTTCTTGCCCATATTCTAAATCAGAATCAGTAACCAAATGCCCAATCCCAAAAGTCGCATACCCCAAATGGTCATTGTAAATTTCATATTTACATCCCTCATCTTCTGCTAATTCTTTTTGTAATTTATCTAAGTCCATCTTTCACCTGCTTTTCTCTTAAAGATTGTACGTGTTTATAATAGAAATAATTACCAATCTTATTAAAAAATTTGGCTAAATGCAACCAAGTCCACATCATTTCTTCCTAGCCTTCCTAATAGCTTCTTTGCCTCTCTTAAATATATTGGCAACTTTATTCTTACCCATCA
>MDSZ01206553.1_pt1 | contig 12372 bp, 10 predicted proteins | sample 811201 | NCBI WGS metagenome assembly MDSZ01 (sample SAMN05326647, study PRJNA326480) | marine metagenome | isolation source: seawater | place: Indian Ocean: North | collected 2010
AAAGTAAATGATCCAAGACCTTTTCAATGGTTTGGATATAATAAAAAAAAAAATAAGTATATTATTGATTATAAATTTACTTCTTACCTGGATATCAGTGAATTAAGAAAAAATAATGTATCAGATTTTAAAACAAATCTATTTGCAAATATGGGGACTGATAGAAGATACCAAATAAGATCAGCATATAAAGATGGTTTTACTATTAAGAAAAATCTATCAATTGATATTTTTTTAGATTTTTATAAGAAGACTTTAACAAAACAAAAAGAAAACATTTCTAATAAAAAAATTTCAAGAATAAAAAAATTAATTAATTTTTTAATAAACAACAATAAGGGTATCGCTTTATATATTTTCGATAAAAAAGAAAATTTGATTTATGTAGTAATTTATATTTGGGATAATAAAAGGGCTTATTATTTATTTGGAGCAGGAAATGAATCAGAAAATACGCCTTGGAAAGGTGCCGTTGCAAATTGGGAGGCTTTTAAGTATATTGCTCGCGAAATTAAATTAACTGAAGTAGATTTAGAGGGAATTAACAGCCCACAAAGAGGCTTTTTTAAAATGCGATTTGGAGGAGAATTAGTTTCATATTTTAATATAAAAATGTAGAAATTAATGATTAAGATATTTAAAAATGATTGATAATAAAAAACATATAATTACAGAGAAAAATAAATACAAAATTTTAAAAGATCTCAAAAAAAAAAATACTAAGGATAATGATGAAAATTCAAACTTGAATAATAATGATTTACTAGGAAAACTTATAGAGAGTCAATCAGCCCTAGAGGGACAAAGCATAGAGATAAATAATAATGAAAGAAATGTTCCTATTAACAAAGGTCATTATGAAATGGACACTCAAGATAGAAAATTAGAATTTGAAAAAAATTTAAGTAAGGACTGGGAAGATGACTATAGAAAGTACAGAAAGCTTTGGATAGATTTAGCAAAAAATAAAACTGTTAGAGACTATCCATTACTTGTTGACCTAGAACTTTCATCAATATGTAATTTACATTGCCCGATGTGTTATACAACGACTGAAGATTACTTAAAAAAAGTAAATTTGAAATATATGAACCATGATGTTTTTAAAAAAGTAATTGATGAAATTTCTGGAAAAGTCTTTGCGATAAGATTAAGTTTAAGGGGAGAGTCAACACTTAGCAAAAACTTTATAGACGCTGTTAAGTATGCAAAAGGAAAAGGAATTTTAGAGGTATCATCTTTAACTCATGGTAAAAAATTGACAGGAAAATATTTAGAGGAATTAGTTGAAGCAGGAATAGATTGGATAACAATTTCTGTTGATGGGATGGGTGAAGATTACAATAGGATAAGACACCCACTTACCTGGGAGGGAACGATAGGACGTTTAAAAGAAATCAAGGAGTTAAAGAGAAGCCTTGGTAAATCAAGACCTGTTATAAAAGTTCAAGGAATTTGGCCTTCTATCAGACCTTATCCTACAGAGTTCTATGAAGCATTATTACCTTATACGGACTTAATAGCTTATAATCCTTTAATTGATTACTTGGATAATGATCAAGAAATAGAATATATAGATAACTTTTCTTGCCCTCAACTATATCAGAGACTTGTAATCAACAGTGATAATAACGCTGTAATGTGTGCTAATGATGAAAAAGGTGAGGGTGTTGTTGGAAATGTGAGGCTTCAGACTGTTAAAGAAATATGGAACGGTAAGAGGATGAATTTTATGAGAAAGTTACATCTAATTAAAGATGGATTTAAAAAAATGCATACTTGTAAAGTCTGTTATTATCCAAGAAAAACTGAAGGAAGTGAAAAAGCAAAAGTTGGCAAAAGAGAAATCACGATAGAAAATTACACCAATAGATCTCAAATTGTTGGAAAATAATTTTCAAAATTATTAAATTTGTGTATCAAAAAATCGTATAAAAAATTGTTAAAATATTTTTAAGTATTTGAAACCAGATAATAAATAATTGAAATTTATATGAAGAAAATACAATTAACAAAACTTGAAGGAAGTTTTAACAATAATAATAATTTTAAATTAGGTAGTTGGTGCATTAACTATAAAAATTTTAACAACAAAAAAATAAAGGTAAATGAATATCATTGGAACAATCGAAAAAAATTATATAAAGATTATACATATCTAATTAAAATTAAAAAAAAAATTTTACAAATATTAAGAAAAAAATTAAATATATATCATAGACAAAATTATAGTTTAGTTTATTGGCAAATTTTATTAGACCCATATCTCACATATCTGATATCTGTTTTTTTCGATAGATGGGAAATAATTAATACATTGAAAGGTAAATTTTTGTATCCACATTTTAATTATGAAAAAAAAACTTTTCAATTTGATGATACGGAAGATTTTATAAAAGAGATATCTACTAATGACCATATAAATCAGCATTTTTTTCAAGAAATTATTAATTTTAAATTTTATAAAAAATTAAAAATTTTAGAAAAAATTAAAGTTAAAAAAATAAAAGAAAAAGCATTTCGACCAAAAAAATTAAAAAAAAGAAACGAATTTTTAAAAAGATTTTTAGCAAAAAAAAATAAGATTTTATTTTTCGACACTTACTTTAATTCAAAATCTTTTTATCTTTTGAATTTAAAATTAAAACAAACACCCATCAATCTCAAAGTCCAAGATATATTTCCAAAAACAATATCAAAAAAAAAAATTGATCATTCTTTTAGAAAAGATATTTTGAATAAATTTAAACCAAAAAATAATTTTGAAAAGTTTTTAAAAAAGTTTTTAGGAAATTATTTACTTAAAGAAGTAATAGAAGATTATTCTATTAATGCAAAAAAAATTAAATCAATTAATTTAAATCCTAAAATTATAGTATGTAGTGGATCTCATGTTTATTCTTCAACTTTCAAACATTGGATAGCAAAACAAGTTAATCAAAAAACAAAGTTTTTTATAAATGAACATGGAGGTTCTTTCAGAGCAGCTAGGCATCTTTTTCATTTTGAGGAAGAGATATCAGATAGAGTTTTAACGTGGCACTTACCTTATACCAAAAATCAATCACAACTACCTGCCCAGACATTACTAAATCTAAAAAAAATTGATTATAAAAAAAATAATAAGTGTTTAGTCATAACAAATAGGGTTACCAGGTATACTTTCAGAGCTGAATTTTATCCTATGACAGGAAATAATTATAATCTTATTAACTTTTGTGAACAGATTGTTAAAAAAATACCCTTAAAGATTCAAAATGATACTTTAATAAAATTACACCCACATGATAATGATAATTTTTGGAAAAATAACAAAATTTATAAAACTTTTTTAAAAAAAAAAAATGTAGTATCTGATAATTCTATGAAAAAATATTTTGAACAAGCTAAAGTAGTAATTTGCCTTTATCCTGAAACATCACTTTCACAGTCAATAATTTACAATATACCTACTATTCTTGTATATCCTAAAGAAATGTATGAGACGCATAAAAAATTAGAGAAAATAATAAAATTGATGAAAAAACAAAAAATTATTTTTGACAGCGCTAAATTAGCAATAGATCATCTAAATAATATATGGGATAATCCAACAAGTTGGTGGGAAAAAAAAAGTGTTCAAAATGTTATTGAAATATTTAAAAAAGAAGTTCTAGGAATAAACAGTAAAATTAACAATATAGATAAATGGAAAAACTTTTTAATTACAAGCTTATAAAGTTATATTAAGTTTATATTAATATTGTGAAATATTTAAAAGTTTAAGAAAGATAAATACTATGCCAGGTTTTGAATTTATTGGAAAAAAAGAACTTAACGAAATTAAACATATTTTTAAAAATGGCTCAGTTCTTTTTCGTCATGGTTTTGAGGGATTGAGAAAAAATGTATATAAAGTCAGAAAGTTTGAAAATGATTTTAAGAAAAAATTTGGTTCCAAATTTAGTTTAGCAGTGACTTCTGGTACTTCTGCATTAAGAGTTGCTCTAGAGGTATTAAATTTAAAAAAAAATGATGAAGTTATTACACAAAGTTTCACTTTTGTAGCAACTGTAGAAGCAATAATAGAGTCAGGAGCCAAACCGGTGTGTACGAACATTGACAAAACTTTGAATATGGACCCAAGTGATTTAGAAAAAAAAATTACCCAAAATACTAAAGCGGTTATAGTTGTTCATATGTTAGGCACGCCTGCTAGATTAGATAAAATTAAAAAAATTTGTAAAAAAAGAAAATTAATATTGATAGAAGATACTGCCTGGGGGTGTGGAGGAAAATATAAAGATAAATATTTAGGTACTTTGGGTCATATGGGAACATTTAGCTTTGATTTTGCTAAAACTCTTACTACTGGTGAAGGAGGGATGATCCTTTTTAAAAATAAAAATGATTATTTAAAAGCAAAGGCTTGGCATGATCATGGACATGAAAATAATCCTAAGGTTCCAAGGTGGAAAGATACAAGAAAAAGCAGTGGTTTTAATTATAGGATGACCGAGTTACAAGGTGCTGTTGGAATAGCTCAACTAAAAAAATTAAATAAAATAATTAAATTACAAAAATACAATGCAAATAAAATTCTCAAAGATATCAGAAATTTACCCAATCTTGAAATTAGGAATTGTGACGATCATTGTTCGCAAACTTATGACTCTTTAATTGTTATCTTTAAAGAAAAATCATTGGCTGAAAAATGTAGAATAAACTTAAATAAAAAATCTATTAATACAAAAATACTTCCTGAAGCAAAAACTTGGCATTTTGCAAAATACTGGTCACATATGCCAGAATTAAGTTTTTCTCATAAAAAAAACTTAAAAAATGCATTCTATATTTCTGAAAAAATATTAGAACGATGTGTTTCGATACCCATAAATTGCAAAATGAGCAATAAACATATCAGTGAAATAGTTAATGTAATTAAAGCAACTGCTAAAAAGTGAAAAAAGATTATATTGTTTCAATAATAGTTCCTGTTTTTAACCAAGAAAAATTTATTGGTAGGTGCCTTAGGTCTTTACTAGCACAAGATTTTAAAAAGAATGAATTCGAAATTATAGTTATTAACGATGGCAGTACTGATAAAACTTCATACGCATTAGAACTATTTAAAAATGATATTACTATTCTAACAAATAAAAAAAATAAGGGGCTTCCCTATTGTTTAAACAAAGCTATAAAAAAATCAAAATCAAAGTATATAGTTAGAGTAGACTCGGATGATTATGTAAATGAAAATTTTTTAAAATTTTTGGTTTTACATTTAGAATTAAATAATAAATTAGATGCAATAGCTTGTGATTATTTAATGGTCGACAATGATGAAAATGTTAAAAAGCAAAAAAATTGTATGTTAGATCCAATTGCATGCGGTATTTTATTCAGAACAGATCAAATTATAGACATAGGATTGTATGATGAAGAATTTTTGCTTCATGAAGAAAAAGATTTGAGAATAAGATTTTTAAAAAAATACAAAATCGATAGGTTAAAATTGCCTCTTTATAGGTATAGACTTCATAACAATAATAATACAAAAAACTTAAAAAAAATGAGCCATCATTTAAAAAAATTAAAAAAAAAACATAGAATAAAATAATGAAAACTATAAAAATTGGAAAAAAAAAAATTTCTAATTATTCAAAGCCATATTTAATTGCCGAAATAGGTGTAAATCATGGTGGATCAATAAAGTTAGCAAAAAAAATGATAATGTTAGCTAAAAAAAGTGGAATGAATGCAGCAAAATTTCAAACATATAAAGCTGAAAAATTAGTTATAAAAAATTCCCCTGCATATTGGAATTTAAAAAAAGAGAAAACAACTTCTCAATATAAATTATTTAAAAAATATGATGTTCTTGAAAAAAAAGATTATATAAATCTTCAAAAGTATTGTAAAAAATTAAAAATTGATTTTTTAACTACTCCATTTGATACAGAGTCTCTTAAATGGATAAAAAAAATAGTTCCAGCTTTTAAAATAGCTTCAGCAGATATCAATAATGTTCCGTTATTAAGAGAAATTGGATATTTAAAAAAACCTGTTTTTCTCTCAACTGGTGCCTCATCAATCAAAGAAATTAAATTTGCAGTAAATTTACTTAACAAATGTGGCTCTAAAGATGTAGTGATAATGCATTGTATATTAAATTATCCTACAAAAGATCTTGATGCTAATTTAGCAATGATTTTAGATTTAAAAAAAAATTTTCCAAATAATTTAATTGGCTATTCGGATCACACTTTACCCTCAAAAATTATATCACCATGCGCCGTTGCTTATCAACTTGGGGCAAGAGTCATTGAAAAACATTTTACCTTTAATAAAAAAAAAATCGGCAATGATCACTATCATTCTGCAGATTTTCAAGATGCATTATTTATGTGTCAGCAAATAAAAAAGATTATGGAAATTACTGGAAATAGTAAAAAAAAAATTATCTCTAGTGAAAAAAAATCAAAATTATATGCTAGAAGAAGCATCGTTAGTAATACACAAATTAAAAAAGGTGAAACTTTTACAAAAAATAATTTAATAACAAAAAGACCTGGTAATGGAATTTCACCTCTTTTTTGGAATAAGATAATTGGAAAAAAGTCAAAAAGAAATATAGAAATTGATAATCAGTTGAAAATTAGTGACTTTTAAATTTGAATGAAAAAAAAAATTAACAAAAAAAAATTTAATTATATAGTTATCATACCAGCCAGGATGAAATCAAAAAGACTTCCAGGCAAGCCTTTAATAAAGATTAAAGGTATTCCGATGGTTATAAGAACTTACTTACAGTGCTTAAAAGTTGTTAAAAAAGAGTTAATTTACGTTGCGACCGATAGTAAAAAAATCCAAGATGTATGTAAAAATTTTGGTGCAAAATCTATACTCACATCTAATAAATGTTTAACTGGTACTGATCGAGTAGCAGAGGTAGCTAAGAAAATTAAAGCGAATTTATATGTTAATGTTCAAGGGGATGAGCCAATTTTTAATCCTAAAGATTTAAAAAAATTAATTAAATATAGTATTAAAAATCCAAAAGAAATTGTTTCAGGCTTTTGTGATATTAATCATGAGAGAATGCACTATGATTTAAATGTTCCAAAAGTTGTTTTGGATAAAAATGATTATTTATTGTATGCAACTAGAGCCGCAATACCATCTAACAAAAAAGGAATTTTTGTATCTTCTCAAAGACAAATTTGCTCTTATTCCTTTCCTAGAGAAACATTAAAATTTTTTGATAAGTCAAAAAAAAAGACACCTTTAGAAAAAATAGAAGATATTGAGTATCTAAGATTTATTGAAAATGGACTAAAAATTAAGTGTATTAAGATGTCAGGAAAGTCTTTAGCTGTAGACAACAGTTTTGATCTTAATTTAGTAACTCAAATTATAAATAAAAATAAAAATTTATATGGATGATAAAAAAAAATTTTTAGATACAAATTTAAAAAATAAAAAACAGACTGTAGAAAAAAGAATTCAACTTTTTGAATATAATGGTTTAAAATTACCATTACCTACAGAAATAGAAATCAGTGAGTCAGGTACTTGTAATAGAAAATGCTCATTTTGTCCAAGAAGTGATCCTAATTTTGAGGATAAAAAAGAATTCATTTCAAATTTTCTTCATAAAAAATTATGTAATGAATTAAAAGACTTAGATTACAAAGGCACAGTAAGATATAGTGGATTTGTAGAGCCGATGTTAGATAAAAATATTTATAATTTGATTAATATGACAAGAACAATAGTGCCTAGTAGCAATATTGAAATGGTAACAAATGGCGATCCACTTAATTTAAAAAGATTAAAAAAAATTTTTTCAAGTGGATTAAATAAAGTTTTAATCAGCGTTTATGACACTGAGGAAGATGCAATAAAATTTGAAAAAATGTGTATTGAAGCCGGTCTAAAAAAACATCAATTTATAGTTAGAAGAAGATATCTTTCAGAGTCAGATGATTTTGGTATTACTTTAAGTAACAGAGCTGGTCTTATGGAAAATGCAGAATTTAAGATTAAACCTTTAGAAAAAACTTTAGAAAAACCATGTTATATTCCTTCCTATACATTTTTTTTAGATTATCAGGGCGATGTTTTAATGTGTCCACATGATTGGGGTAAAAAAATTATATTAGGAAATTTAAACAAAGATAAACTTATTGATATTTGGTTTAGTAAAAAATCAATGAAAATTCGAAAAATGTTAAATAATTCCAATAGAAATTTCTCTCCATGTAACGTATGTGATGTTGAAGGAACTTTTATGGGTGAGAAAAATTCAACATTGTTTAGTTGAGAATATGAAAAAAAAAGTTTTAATTTTAGGAGCCAGTTCTGACATAGGTATTGAAACTACAAAACTTTTTTTAAAAAAAGGGTGGGAAGTAATTGCACATTATAATTTTAATTCATCCAGATTAAAGAAATTATCTCAAGATAAAAAAAATAAGATCAGTTTAATAAAAATTAATTTTTTAGAAATAAGTAAAGCTCAAAAGATTATTTTTAAAAATAAAAAATTATTACAAAATGTAAGTAGCTTTGTTTCTTTAACAGGATATTTGAAAAGCGACAAAGTAAAAGAATTTAATTTGAACTCAATATTAGAACATATAAAAGTCAATTTTTTCTCAAATTTACTTTTGATCAATGCCCTAAAAAAGCAAATGATTGATAATAAATTTGGAAGGATATTACTCTCAAGTTCAATAGGTACTAAATTTGGTGGTAGTGAGACAACTTATGCTTATTCTGTATCTAAATTTTTAAATGAATTTATCCCTAATCAATTTCAAAAAAAATTTGCTGATAGAATAATTTATAATACTATTCAAATTGGGGTAACTGATACTAAAATTCATAATAATATTAAAAATAAAAACTTTAAAAAAAGAAAGTCATTAATTCCAACAAAAAGAATAGCCAAACCTTCAGAGGTAGCTAATAAAATATTTTTTTTAGCTTCTGATGAGAACACTCTTATTCACGGGCAATTAGTAAATATTTCTGGTGGTGAATAAATTGTTAGACAATAAGATTGATTTTAATAATTTTAGTAGTGAGGATTTAAATCATTTTAAGAAAATATATGAAAAAAACTTAGTAAAATTTAATAGTTTAATTGATAAAGTTTCATCATATAATAAAATAACTCCTGAGTGGAATACACAAACTATATTATCTAGAAATAATTATTTATCAAATATTTATTTTGAATATTGTAAACTTGAAATTTTAAAAAAAAGACTAAAAAAAAATACCCTTAACAAAATTTACATAAAAAATAATTTACAAAAAAAGATCATATCTGAAAACTTTAAGTCAAAATTTAGAATTGAATTTTTTTTTACTTTTAAAAAAAATGAAATTGATAATTTTTTTGTTAAATTCAAAAATTTATTATTAAATTTTAAATTTTCCATCATACTTTTTCTTAATAGGTCATCTAAACGAAAAGAGGATATAATAAAGAGCAAAAAATTTTTATTAATTGAAAATTTTCTTTATCAAGAAAGTTATAAAAAAAAAATTTATGAGGATAGATATTATGGTAAATTTTTGGATTATTTAAATACAGATCAAAAAAAAAAAACATTTTTTTTATTTCAGAATACAAATATTTCTAAATTAAGTAAAAATCTTGAAATAATTAAAAAATATGATTTAAATTTTATTATTATTTCTGATTTTCTTTTTATAACTGATTATTTAAGTGCAATAATAAAGTCACAAAAAAATCTATGGACTTTCTCAAAAAAAATTACATATAATAATCTTGATCTTTCCTTTTTGTTTCAAAGCCTTTATGAAAATTCCCACAATGATATAAATTCATTTCATGGCATTTTACAGTTTCTATTTTTAAAAAGACTCAAAGCAGAGATATCTGATAAAAATATCTTTAAAGTTATTGATTGGTATGAAAATCAAGCATTAGACAAAGGTTTTAATTTAGGACTAAAAAAATTTTTCCCCGCAGTCGAAACTGTTGGTTATCAGCCACTAGCTGTTGATTTTAATTTTTACTCACATTTAATACCAACAAAAAAAGAATTATTACACGATTTAGCACCAAAAAAAATTGCATGGATGGGCAGACAGACAAAAAAATATCTTACTAAAAAATTTAAACTTAATAAGAAAAGATTTATTTTATGTCCTTCACTCAGGTATGAGGAATTATTTAAAAAGTTAAAAAGGAAGAGAAATAGAAAAATTAAAAAAATATTAATTGCTCTCCCAATATCTTATCAAGATAGTGAAGATATAATAAATACTTTTAGTAAATTTATAAAAAAATATGAATTCAAAAATTTTCAATTTTTTATTAATTATCACCCTATGCTTAATTTTGAAAAATTAATGAAAAAAAATACCGATCTTAATAAAAAATATGTTTTGTTTAAGGGTTCCTTTAGTCAGAAATATTATAATTTTGACTGTATAATAAGTAATACTAGCAGCATATGCTTAGAGTCGATTGCATTAGCAACACCAGTCATAATTATAGAAAATTCTAAAAGCATTACACAAAATCCAATTTCTATTGTTAAAAAGGATATTTGGAGACTTGTTAAAAACGAAAAAGAGTTAGAAAAATCTTTAACAGATTTAATTTACAAAAAGAATAAAAAATTTTACTATAAAAATTCAAAAATCATAAGAGATGAATATTTTTCAAAATTAAGTCACAAAAACATCATAAATTTTTTGGGTTTAAAATAATAATTTAATGACTATTAATTTCTCAATTATAATGCCTAATTATAATTCAAAATTTTTAGAAAGAGCTATTAAGTCAGTATTTAATCAATCTTACTCAAATTGGGAATTAATAATAATAGATAATTTTTCAAATAATAATCCGGAAGATGTTATTAAAAAATTTAAAAATGAGAAAATATCTTTTTTAAAATTCAGAAATAACAACAATATTGCCAAATCGAGAAATTATGGCATTAAAAATTCCAAGTATGATTGGATTGCATTTTTGGACTCAGATGATGTATGGGAAAAAGACAAACTTTTTTGTGTTCAAAAAAATATTGAAAAAAAAAATCCAGACATAATTTACCATGGAATGTATTTTTTACCTAAAAAAATGGGTTTTATTAAAAAAGTAATTAATGACAAAAGTAAAAAGATTGATGAACCTGTGTATGAAACTCTTTTAAAATTTGGAAATAAAATTGCTAATTCAAGTGTTGTAGTCAAAAAGAAAAAATTGTTAGAAATTGATTTAATTTCAGAACTTAGTTCAAAATATTCATGGGAAGATTACGATTGTTGGATAAGATTAGCTGCTAAGAAAAATACATTTTCTTTTATTGATAGAAAATTAGGTTTTTGTTGGAATGGTTTAGGTAGAGTAAGCAACAATAATCAATCGTATAAAAATTGCAAAAATTTTATGAAAATTTACCAAAATGAATTAAAAAATATTCAATCAAAAAAAATTAAAAGACCCAAATGGATATCTAGAACATATTCAAATTTTTATTTTGATCAAAAAAGTTATATCAAAGCTTATTATTTTTTAAAACAAAGCCAAGATAAAAAAATTAAAACACTATTCAAAATTCTATATATAGCATTCATTATTTTCATTTTATTGAAATGTATAAAAAAAATTGGAAAAATCTTTAATAATTTTAAAAAAATTTTCAATAAAATAATTTTATTCGATTTCGATAAAACAGAAATAGCCAAACAGAAAGAATTACCCGAAAATATTAATTTTAAATTTTATGTTTTTAAAGAATATAAAGAATTGAGAAATTATAATAATTTTTTTTTCAGTTTTGAAAATCGTGAGTTTTTAAAAAGATTTAAAAAAAGCCACGAAATGATTGCTTTAATTGATGATAAGAGTAAAAATATAGCTTGTTATGGGTGGAAAAGCACTGAAACTCCACACATCATTGAAGAAATAAATAAAAAATTTTTTTTTGATGATGGAAGTATTTTGTATGATTTTAGAACATTGTCTAATTATAAGAATAAAAAGTTGTATAAATTGTTATTAAGTAAAATTACTCAAAATTTTAAGAAACCTTTATATATTTATAGTCTATCAGGTAATAATTTTAGTATTAATGCGATTAATAAAACAGGCTTTAATTTATTAAAAAAACTAAATATTTTTTCAAATGATTTTAATAAAAAAAATTTTAAATAAATTAATTAACTATGAATTTTTAAATAGTTTATTAAAAAAAAAAGGGGGAGATTTTATAATTTTATATTATCATGGGGTAATTGATGATCACGAATTAGATAAAATCAATGGTCCAAATAAACATCTGTTTGTCTCAAAATCTAATTTTATTAAACAAATGGAATTTTTAAAAAATAATAAAATTG
>MDSZ01149046.1_pt1 | contig 12371 bp, 11 predicted proteins | sample 811201 | NCBI WGS metagenome assembly MDSZ01 (sample SAMN05326647, study PRJNA326480) | marine metagenome | isolation source: seawater | place: Indian Ocean: North | collected 2010
ATTATTTAATGATGGAGATAATTGGTACAATAATATTTATGGGTCTATGTCATCTGTTTTTACTGGCAATCAAAAAATTGGTTTTTATTTAGATAATGATTTGAAGGTTGATACGATTGATTATAAATCTGGAGTAATAAATAAATTTAATTTATCAATGACAAATAAAGTTTTTAAATGGTTTAGTTTAAATCCAAACATTAGTTTAAAAGAAAGTTGGGTTTTTAGATACAAAGAATATGAGCTTGATGATAAAGGAAATTTTTTAGGAAATGATTTTTATCATTATAAAGAAGATTTTAAAAGAAGGTTATCAGGCTCACTATCGATGTCTTTATCAACAAAATTATATGGTATCATACCATTTAAATTGGGTTTTTTAGAAAGTATTAGACATGTTTTATCTCCATCTATTAGTTATAGCTACACTCCTAGCCTATTAAACAATAGGCAGTATTTTCAAATTGATAATTCCGGTAATTATTTAGATTATTTTTCCGGATCATTAGTTGGAAGTACACCTTCTTCAAATACAGAAAAATATTCATTTAGTTTAAGAAATGATTTTCAAATCAAATATTTAAACAATTTAGGCAATCCTATAAAAGAAAATATTTTATTTTGGACACTTAATACTTCATTTAACCCCAAAGCTACAGCCTTTAATTGGTCTCCAATCATATCTACTATACAGGCTAAAATACCTCATTTATTTGATATAAACATTTCGATGACACATGATTTATATAAACGTCAACTTAATATTGAAGATAATGCATATTATGAAAGGATTAATTCTTTTGCACCATTTCCAAGACTAACTAGTATCAGTGCATCAACTGATCTTGCTCTATCAGGTAATAAGTTTGGTTATGATAATATTATTGAACAAGATTCTTTGGATTTTGAGGCTAAATTAGATTTAACTCAATCTAATGATCCATATGAGCCCATTATTGAAAGTGGAAAAATTTGGGATTTAAGATTAAGATTTAATTATTCTATGTATCAAGATCAAAATAGCAATAGTTGGGATAAAACTTTTTGGGTAAATAGTGATGTTGATATGAATATATCATCAAAATGGAAAATGACATACTCAGCCCGTTTTGATATGAAAGATTATGAAATTGTAAGTCATAGTCTTTATTTATTTAGACCGTTACATTGCTGGGATTTTAGTTTTAAATGGTGGCCAAGTGGCGATAATAAAGGATTTATTTTAAATATATATGTTAGAAACTCTGATCTACGAGATGTTAAAATAAAATCAACTGGCGGCAGTTTCTTTGGTCTTTAATAGAATTTTATATGTAAAAATTGATAAAATCTTTATCTAAATTAAAAATATGAAAATACAATCAATAAAAGGTATGTATGATTTGCTTCCGCAAGAAACTAAAAATTGGAAGCAAATTGAATCTATATTACATAAATTTTTTACAATCCATGGATATGGAGAAATAAGAACCCCTAATGTAGAGCAAACAAAATTATTCAAGCGTATTATTGGTGATGAAACAGATATTGTTACTAAAGAAATGTATTCTTGGGATGATAGAAATGGTGACAATATTTCACTTAGGCCAGAATTAACAGCTCCAACGGTTAGAGCGTTTATAGAACATAATCTTTCTAAATTAAATAAAAATACAAAATTATATTATATAGGCTCTGCTTTTAGAAGAGAAAGGCCTCAAAAAGGAAGACAAAGACAATTTTGTCAATTTGGTGTTGAGGCAATAGGTTCAGAGTTTCCAGAACAAGATGTTGAAATTATATCAATGGCTTATAATATATATGAAATGTTAGGCATAGAAAATTTAGAACTTGTAATTAATAGCGTAGGATCAGATGAATCTAAATTGAAATATTCAAATGAATTAAAAAAATATTTATCAAAATATTCAAATGATTTATCAGATATAAGTAAAAAACGATATGAAAATAATCCACTAAGAATATTAGATACAAAGGATAAAAAAGAAAAAGAAATAATTATTAACGCACCTAATATCTTGGATTTTTTAACAAAGGATGAAATTGAACATTTTAATCAAGTTAAGAGATATCTTGATAAATTAGGAATTCCTTATAGTGTTGATAAGAATTTGGTTAGAGGCTTGGATTATTATACTATGACAACATTCGAAATTCGCACTGATACTATTGGCTCACAAGACGCGCTATGTGGTGGTGGGCGTTATAATAACTTAGTTGAAAAATTAGGTGGAAAATCAATACCTGCAATTGGATTTGCAGCTGGAATGGAAAGATTGGTAATGGCAATCTCAGGCAAGGAAGAGACGGAAGATAAGGTTGATATTTTTATTTTATCTATTGGTGATTTAGCTATTATGAATGCTTTGAAAATTTGCGATACCTTGAGAAGTAGACTAGGTGTCAATGTCCGAATGGATTTATCAAGAAGTAGTTTTAAATCTCAAATGAGGCAGGCCAATAAATTAAAAGCTGATTATGTTGTTATACTAGGAGAAGATGAAATCTCTAAAAACATTGGAATTATTAAAACAATGTCTTCGGGAGAGCAGACAGAAGTACCTTTAGATACTATACATAAAAATTTTGATATAGCTAATAATGAATAGCACAGAATTTTATTGTATTTTAATTCATTATGATGAGATTGCAATAAAATTAGGTAATCGAAACTGGTTTGAAAAACAATTAATACAAAACATTAAGAAACAGGTTTCTGATTTAAAATATTCAAAAATTCAACGATTCGCAGGAAGGGTCTTCATTAATCATATTGATTATTCAAAAAAGAATATTTATCTACAAAAAATAAAAAATGTAATGGGAGTTTCTAGCGTTCATTTAATGTTAAGACTTCCAGCTTCAATAGATTTAATAAAACAAAAAACAATTGATACTCTTGATAGTTTTTCAGAATCCTTTAATTCATTTAAGGTTTTTACAAAGAGACAAAATAAATCTTTTAACATGACCTCTCCTGATATTAATGCCACAATTGGTGACCTTATTCGAATAAAATTTAACAAGATAGTTAGTTTAAAAAACCCTGACCTTGAATTTAGAATTGAAATTATCGATGATTTTGCTCTAATAGGATTTGAAAAATTAAAAGGATATGGCGGTTTGCCTGTAGGTACTGGTGAAAAAGCCTTGAGTCTTATTTCTTCAGGAATTGATTCTCCTGTTGCTTCTTTTAAAATGCTTAAGAGGGGAGTTCAGTTATCATATATTCATTTTCATAGTGCACCAGCGACAGGCCAAGAATCCATTGATAATGTTAAAAAAATAATTGATAGATTATCTGAATTTCAATCAAGTAGAAAATTATTTTTAATTCCCTTTTTAGACGTTCAAAAAGCAATTATGAGTAGTGCTCCTAATAAGTATTGGGTTATTTTATTTAGACGAGCAATGATGAAAGTCTCTACAATTATCGCAAAAAATATTAATGCAAAAGTATTGGTTACAGGAGAAAATGTAGGTCAGGTTGCATCTCAAACATTATCAAATATTCATGTTATCTCAGATGCTGCAGATATTCCAACGCTAAGGCCTTTAATTGGCTATAATAAGAAAGATATTATTAATTTAGCTGTTGATATAGATACATATGAGATATCTATCTTACCCTATGAAGATTGTTGTGGATTTTTTGTGCCAAAGAATCCTGAGACCAAAGCTAAAATTGATATTATTAAAGATTGTGAAAATAATATTGAGGTTGATTTAGAAAAAATATATAATGAGGTTGCAAATAAAGCATTAAGCCTATAAATAAAAAATAAACTGGAGAAAATAAATGAAATTTATATCATGGAATGTAAACGGATTAAGAGCTGTTATTAAAAAAGGGTTCTATGATTTTGCAGATCAGCATCAACCAGATGTTTTATGTCTTCAAGAAATTAAAGCAAATAAAGAGCAGGTTGATTTAGAATTTGAAAAATATCCTTATCAATATTGGAATTCTGCAATTAAAAAGGGGTATTCAGGAACTGCAATTTTCTCTAAAATAAAACCAATCAATGAGATTTATGGAATTGGAATAGAAGAGCATGATCAAGAAGGAAGGGTTATATCTCTAGAATTTGAAAAATATTTTTTAGTGACAGTTTATACTCCTAATTCAAAAAGAGAATTGCTAAGACTAGATTATCGTCAAAAATGGGATGCGGACTTTTTAAGTTTTGTTAAAGATTTAGAACAAAAAAAACCAGTTATTTTTTGTGGAGACTTAAATGTTGCACATAAAGAAATTGATTTGAAAAATCCTAAAACAAATCGTCGAAATCCAGGTTTTACAGATGAGGAGAGAAGTAGTTTTGATAATATCATCGATGCTGGATTCATTGATACATTTAGAGAATTTAATTCTGAAGGAGGCCATTATACATGGTGGAGCTATATGTTTCAAGCAAGAAAAAAGGACATTGGCTGGAGAATTGATTATTTTTGTATTTCAGAAATCTTAAAACCAAAATTAAAAGATGCATACATTTTAAAAGATGTGCTAGGCTCTGATCATGCTCCAGTAGCAATGGAGCTTAATGATTAGTAAATCTGAAATTAAAAAGATTCGCAGTCTTAATACTAAGAAAGGTAGAGAGCTATGCAATCTAATTTTAATTGAAGGAAAACGTTTGGTGAATCAAGTTATGCATTCTGAATTCAATATTAATAAAATATGGACTACAGATGATTTTTATAACAAGAATAAGGGTTTAATTAAGCAATTAAATGATACTGTTGTTGATTTAATTTCTGTTCAAGATTTAAAAAAAATCACAAAAACTCAAACGCCATCAGGAATTATTGGTATAATGGATCGGCCATTAGGTGATATTAAAAAAATGAATCAGCGTATTATAATTCTAGATAATATCGCTGACCCTGGCAACCTTGGCTCAATTTTAAGAACCGCAAATTGGTTTGGAATAAATAATGTAGTATTATCAGAGGATTGTGTTGACCCTTATAATTCTAAAGTTATACGGTCTGCAATGGGTAGTCACTTTAGTATGAATATTGTGAAAACTAATATAGTTAAATATATTAATCGATTATATATGGATAATTTTCAAATTATAGCAGCTGATTTAGATACAAAGCATACAATTAAAAAATTAAAATTAGAATCTAATAAATGGGCTCTTTTAATGGGTAGCGAAGCGCATGGTTTATCAGAATCTGTTTCTAATTTAGTTGATTATAAAATTAAAATTCCTCAATCTGGTCAAATTGAAAGTTTAAATGTATCTGTTGCATGTGGTATATTTCTATACCATATGTCTGTAATGAAATAAATATTTTGGAGAAAAAATGATTTATAAAAACATATTACAATTAATAGGTGATACACCTATTGTTAGATTAAATAAAATTGGTTCAGAATTAGATTGCAATTTATATGTAAAGTGTGAATTTTTTAATGCAGGTGGTTCTATTAAAGATCGTATAGGTTATAATATGGTTGTTGAAGCAGAAAAATCAGGGCGTATCAAGCCTGGTGATACTTTAATAGAGCCAACTTCAGGTAATACTGGAATAGGTCTTGCTCTTGCAGCTGCAGTAAAGGGGTACAGAATGATTATTACAATGCCTGAAAAAATGAGCAAGGAAAAAGAAGTTGTTTTAAAAGCTTTAGGTGCTGAGATAGTAAGAACTCCTACAGAGGCTGCTTGGGATGCTCCCGAAAGCCATATTGGAGTAGCAATTAAATTAAATAAAGAAATTCCAAATTCTCATATTTTAGATCAATATTCTAATCAAGCAAATCCAGATGCACATTATCATTATACCGCAAATGAAATAATTAAAGAATTTGATAATCTTGACATGATTGTTGCAGGAGTAGGTACTGGAGGTACAATAACAGGTATTGCAAAAAGATTAAAAGAAGAGTTTCCTAATATTAAAGTTGTTGGTGTTGATCCTTATGGCTCAATTTTAGGTGGAGGACAGGAAGTTCATTCATATAAAGTAGAAGGAATTGGTTATGATTTTTTCCCAGATGTGTTAGATAATAATATTATTGACAAATATATTAAGATTAATGATAAAGATTCATTTATAATGGCTCGTAAATTAATTAAAGAAGAGGGGCTGTTTATAGGGGGCTCATCTGGTGGGGCAGTTTATGCAGGACTTCAAGCTGCCAAGGATTTATCTTCAGATCAAAAATGTCTTATTATTTTACCAGATTCGATTAGAAATTATTTAAGTGGATTTGTTAATGATGATTGGATGAAAGAAAATAGTTTTCATGAATAATGAAGGCTTTTCTAATAGCTGATATAGCGCATATATTGAAAGGCATAGGTTTTGACGTTGATCTATTTCTACTTATTATATTAACTGCTTTAATTGTTATTCCTGTTATTATATATTCCGTTTTTCTATTATCAAGTATTATTGTATTAATATTTTTGAAAAATGAAAAAAAATCATCTACAAATATTCCATCTGTATCAGTTATTGTTGCAGTAAGAAATGGTGAAAAATCCATTGCTAGATTAATTGACAGACTTTTAAACCAAAGTTATTCTGGGAATGTTGAATTTATATTGGTTGATGATGAATCCAATGATAATACTGCATTTTTAATAAAAGATATAGAAAAAAGAGATCGGCGTTTTAAATATGCATCCTCTTTAGATGGATCTAAAAATTTAAGTCATAAAAAAAGAGCTTTGGATGCAGGAATTAAAATATCTAAGAACTCTATTTTATTGTTTACAGATGTAGATTGTGATGTTTCTTCTAAGTGGGTAGAGTCGATGGCAAGTTCTTTTAGTAATAATATTGATTATGTGATTGGATTTTCTAGAGCACAATTAAAATTTGGTTTTGCCAATCTTTTTCAGAGGGTTGATTTCTTGATTTTATTTTTTTCTGCTGTAGCAGCAACGTATATAAAATATCCTTTAGCTGCATCAGGTCAAAACCAGGCATATAGGCGAGAACTATTTCAAAAAGTTGGAGGATATAGTAAGATATCTAAATTGCTAATGGGGGATGACTCTATTTTTTTGCAATTATGTTTAAAGCATAATATTAATGTTAAATTTTGTTTGATTCAGGAATCTTTTGTTTATTGTAGACCTGAAAAAACATGGAAAAATTTATTGTTTCAAAGGGCTCGATGGGCAGGTGATGGTAAAATTATGTGGAAATATAATTTCCTATTTTTCTCAATTATGGTGTCAACTGTATTAATTAATCTATTAGTTATTATTTTATTGTTTTTGGATTGGGGTTATTTATTACTCTCAATTATTACAATAAAATTTATTTTGGAAGGATTATTAGCATATATAGGTTCCTATAGACTTAATCAAAAAATATCTATTAGTGATTTCATGTTCTGGTTTATTTTAAATATTCCTTATGTATGCGCTATGTGTTTTTCTAGTTTTTTTGTTAGATTTATATCATGGAGGAATAGAGGACAAAAATAAATGGAATTGTTATTTATATTAATTGTAATAGCGTATTGTATGATTATAATAAAATTTTCTAATTCAATTTATTATTATAATGATATTAATCTAGAGTCAGATTTCCAACCTAATGTTTCTATTATTGTTTCTGCACGTAATGAGGAAAAAAATATTGGTAATTTAATTGATTCACTGCTAAAACAAGATTATGATTCTAGTAAAATTGAAATATTAATTGCTAATGATAGATCGTCTGATAATACTGAAAAAATATTAAATGTATATTCTAAACAGAACATTAACATAAAGGTGTTAAATATATCTGAAACCCCTATTGGTTGGGCAAATAAAAAATGGGCACTTAATCAATTAATTGATTTAAGTAAATCAGATATAATATTGCAAATAGATGCTGATTGCATCCCCACTAAATTGTGGGTTAAAACGATGATTAATTATTTTTATAATGATAGGGTTGGGTTTGTTGCTGGGTGCTCACCTTTAATTCATAAGGATAAGTTTTTAAATAATTTGTTTCAAATGGAAAGTTTAGTTCAAGAGGCTGTTAATGCGGGAGCTATTTTAAATAATATGGTCCTTTCATGTACTGGCAGAAATATAGCATTTAGAAAAAAATACTTTGATTTAATTGAAGGTTATGTTGGAAATGAGCATATTCCATCTGGAGATGATGATTTGTTACTTCAAAAAATGGCAATTGAAACAGACTGTATTATTAGATATTCAATTAATAAAAATAGCCTAGTTGATTCTTATGCCCCGTATAAATTTTCAGATTTTATTAATCAAAGGTTGCGCTTTGCATCAAAAGCCTTTCTTTATTATAAAATAAAAACAACTTTTGAACTTAAGGCAATTAGTATTTTAATATATTTAACAAATATGATATTTTTAATATCAGCTCTGTTAGTTTTGAGTTTTAATAGTTATTTGTTTCTTGCTCCAATTATATTAAAAATGTCCGCTGATTTATTATTTTCATTTATATTTATGTTGAAGGTTAAAAGAAATTGGTCTTTTAAATCATATTTGATTTTAACAGCAGTTTATCCTATATATGTTATTTTATTTGGAGCTTTAGGCCCTTTGATTAAAGTCGATTGGAAAAAATAGTACCAATATTATACTTACTTTCTGTATTACTAAGTGATATATCAAATTATGATATTAGTATGTGGGGGGTTGGCGTGGCAAATGTATCAATTACATCAAAAAAAATTGTCAAGAATGATTTAGATCTTAAAAAAATAATATATAAAAGTAGCTCTAAGTCATTAGCCAATTTTATTTATCCTGTTTCCAATTATTATGAAACTATTATTAATCAAAATAATATTTTAAAATTCAAAAAATATATTAATCAAAAAGATTATAAAGAGAAAATTGATACATATAGAAAAAATGACACTACATTTTATAAAAATGATCAATTTATTTGCAATAATTGTCACAATATTTTTTCATTATTAGATTTGGCCAAAGAGAATCCTCGTAAAGCAATAAATGATAATTTTGTTATTGATAGAGATGGAGAGTTATTTAATGCTAGTTTTAAGTTGGTTTCAAAAAAAGATAGCATTATTGTTTTAGAATTAAATATTGATTTGAATAAAAATCAAGAATATATGCCTAGGAAGTATGATATTTTTTTATGGGGAATTTTCTTACCTAACTGTAAACGCTTAATTTGGATTAATACAGATAATAATAAAATAATAAAGTGTAAATTTGTAAGTCAATTTGCTACACTTGAAGCTAATTTAATAAAATAAAAAAGCCCCTTATTAAAAATAAGAGGCTTTAAGTTTTATTTGAACAGTGTTCTTTACTTCTTTTTATACCAGACCGTTACTAGTACAATCGCAAGTAAACCAGCCAGACCTTTATCGCCGACACGTGTTAACCAACTTTCTAAGTTAGCCATAGTGCCGAAATAATCTTCATAAAGGATACCAACTAAAAGGCTGACAACTAAAAGGCCAGTTAGTAGGCCTGTTATTCCGTCCAACCAGGTTTTTACTGTTTGTAAACCTTGTTTCATTGAGATCTCCTATTGTTTTGTTTATAAGTGTGCGATGAGATTATGCTCATCGCACACATTATTAAAGGTCTACTTATTTGCTAAATGAAGCAAACACGATAAGAGCTAATAAGCCCGCTAGACCAGCATCAACAAATGAATTAACTAAGTTAGTTATTCCAAGAATTGGTGTAGTGCTAGTATCGTATAGTATGTTTGCAAAAACGAAGAACACTATAACGCTTTTAAAGATAGTAACTAAACCTGTTACCCATCCATTTACATTACTTAAAGCATCTTTCATTGTTTTTCTCCTTACTTATTTTTATTTAAACTGATATTTATATATCAGAATTTTTTTAAAAATCAATGTGAAAAAATAATTTCTTTCACCTTTCAGGAGCAAACTTATGTATATCATGCTATTAAATCCAAAAGCTTTTTTTAAAGTAATACTTTAACTAACAATATATTGTGTATTTATTTCAATGAAATACTATATATTGTATTTTATAATAAAAAAAATATCATAAAAAAATGTCTTAAAATTGCATTTTTAGTGATTTTTGACAAATTTAAATAGACTATTAAAGAAGTACTTTAATAAAGATAATACCCCTATTGAATTGATTAATTGATTAATTTATATATATGAAAAACTCTATTAATAATTTACTAGGCTATCTTTTTTTAGGCATTGGATTGCTAGGAACATATCTTCCTATTTTGCCTGGAGTAGTATTTTTAATTATCTCAGCATATTTTTTTATGAAATCTAATCCTACATTATATAAAAAAATTATTAATAATAGATATTATGGTAAATATGTTAAAGACTATATAGATGAAGGAATTATTCCCTTTAAAATTAAAATGATTATTTTAATATTTATTTGGAGTTGTTCTATTTTTTCAATGTTTTATCTTTTATCAGCATATTTTTTAGCTCAAATAATTATTTTAATTATAGCAACTTTAAGTTCTGTTATTATAATTAATTCTAATGATTGATATATTATAAAGATGAAGAACAAAAAAATATTATTGTATAACTTATATGAGTCGATATTGTTACCTCGATTAATTGAAGAAAAAATGCTTAATCTATTAAGGCAAGGCAAAATTTCTAAATGGTTTTCAGGTATTGGTCAAGAAGCAATAAGCGTAGGAGCTACAAAAGCTCTTAAGCCTAATGACACCATATTTACAATGCATCGCAATCTTGGAGTTTTTACATCACGAAACTTAGAATTAGAAAATCTATTTGGACAGATAATTGGTACTACCACAGGATTTACTAAAGGTAGAGATAGATCCTTTCATTTTGGTGCACCAGATTATCATATTATTGGAATGATTTCTCATTTAGCTGCTATGCTACCAGTTGCATGTGGAGTAGGGCTTGCTTATAAATTAAAAAAACAAAATAGATTAGCTGTAGCATTGATTGGAGATGGAGCAACCAGTGAAGGTGATTTTCATGAAGCTCTCAATTTGGCAGCTGTTTGGAAATTACCTGTAATATTTTTAATTGAAAATAATGGCTATGGCTTATCTACCCCAGTTAAAGAGCAATATTTATGTAAAAATTTATCTGATAGAGCAGTTGGGTATGGAATAAAAGGAATAACAATTGATGGGAATGATATTGAATTAGTACATAATACAATTTCCAAATATGCTGAATTAATAAGAAAAAATCCACAGCCTATATTAATAGAGGCAAAAACATTTAGAGTGAGAGGACATGAAGAGGCCTCTGGCATTAAGTATGTTCCTAAGCAATTAATAGATAAATGGAAGAAAAAAGATCCTGTTAAATTATTGGAATCCAAATTAAAAAAACAAAAAATTATTAATCAAAAGCAAATTGATTCAATTCATTTTGATTTAAAAAATAAAATTGATGATAGCATTGAAAAAGCGCTAAAATCTGATTTGCCTATTAGCTCAGCAGAAAATGAATTAAAAGATGTCTATGCATCATGTCCTAGCAATCAGATTGAGCCTGAAAAGTCTTTTCATGAATTAAGATATGTTGATGCGATTAAAGAATCATTATTTCAATCAATGCAAAAGGATAAAAAAATTATTTTAATGGGTCAAGATATTGCTGAATATGGTGGAGTCTTTAAAATTACTGAAGGTTTTTTAGAAAAATTTGGTAAAGATAGAGTTCGAAACACACCCATTATTGAATCGGGTATAATTGGAGCAGGTTTAGGATTATCTTTAGAGGGTTTTAAGCCGATTATAGAAATGCAATTTGCAGATTTTATAAGTTGTGGGATTAATCAAGTTATAAATAATTTAGCTAAAACTCATTATAGATGGGGTCATCCTGTAAACGTTACAATAAGAATGCCTAGTGGTGGTGGCGTTAGTGCGGGGCCATTTCATTCTCAAAATTTAGAAAGTTTATTTATGCATATTCCTGGGCTTAAAATAGTATACCCTTCATCACCTTATGATGCAAAAGGTTTATTAGTGTCTGCAATTAATGATCCAAATCCAGTTTTATTTTTTGAGCACAAATTATTATATAGAACTCAAAAAAACTCAGTGCCTCAAAAGTTATATTCAATACCAATTGGTAAGGGCCAGATTATTAATGAAGGAGAAGATTTAACAGTTGTCACATACGGTCTAAGCACAATATGGCTTAAAGAAATTTTAGATGAATTAAATAGTCAAAATATTTTTATTGAATTAATTGATTTAAAATCATTATTACCATGGGATAAAGATTTGGTATATGAATCAATTAAAAAAACAAATAAAGTTTTAATTGTTCATGAGGCTAATCAAACAGGAGGTGTTGGAGCAGAAATTTCTGCCTCAATTAGTAGTGATTTATTTGAGTTTTTAGATGCACCCGTTGAAAGATTGGG
>MDSZ01191699.1_pt1 | contig 12371 bp, 10 predicted proteins | sample 811201 | NCBI WGS metagenome assembly MDSZ01 (sample SAMN05326647, study PRJNA326480) | marine metagenome | isolation source: seawater | place: Indian Ocean: North | collected 2010
GACTTAGGCAACTTGATTGATATTACAGGTCTCAAAATCGACTGTGGTGGCACTACCGAGCAAGAAATAAATGATTATCTTTTCAGCGGGTTTGGCTGCCTCTATGATGGACCTGATGGCGGCTACAGCATGTATTATTGCTCCACGCTAACTGACGCATGTGGGCTGGGGGAAGCCGACACATACCCTGGCGATATGTATTCAGCCAGAATGTACGATAATAGAGTCTGGTTATTTAACTTAAAAGCAAACAGCATGGATGTTCACGTTAGGGCTCCAGACTATATTTCTGGATACTATACGGACACTTCTTACGCGGATTTTTACGGAGGAGACGCTTCCGATGATTGCGAAATTATTTCTCAAATGTCGTCAGAAACTGCGGCACTAAAATTTTCTATAACAGGAACTGAAACTTCTGTAAAATTCGTCTTCGATGAAGAAGAAGGGACAAAAGAGGCTGCGTTCGCGAACCAAAACAATGAAAAACTAAACATATTCAAAAGAGACTGGGTTGATAACAAGGAAATTAATTATGAAAAAATAGTATACGAAAAATTTGGAATATTATTTGAGAAAAAAGACCTTAGTGGTACTTGGGAAATGGGAACCAAGACCGTTGACGGCAAAGAAGTTGCAACTGGTTTAGAAACTATTTATCAATACGCTGCGAGAAAAGCTGCTGACGGTGGCGACCCAATTAGAGTTTCTGGGTGGTGCGAAACTTCTAGGCTCAAAATTCAAATTACTGGAATTTCGCTAGGAGCTTATGGAGCCATACCTTACGATCAATATTTTTCAATGGAATCTAGCGGTAACTGCATGGTTACGGGCGAACTAAGTTACAACTACCAAAGAGAGGCTTCGATTTACTCTGAAGGAATCGTACTTGAAGATGTTAGCGATGACAGCTTAAGAGATGTCTTAAATTATCCTCATTATGCTTCAGAGGTAATAAAAAGACCGGGTGTATCTTTACCAACAGGTGCTCACAATTTTGAGGAGTATATACCTGATGAAGCTCCATTAAATAAACAAGTTTTACCAGCCCCATCCAAAATGGTTGTCAGGAGACAAGAGTTTATGACGGCGGGAACGGGTTACAATAATTACATGGATGTTTTTCGAGGCGAGCCCTACTATTATAATAGGTTTATTTGGCCGACGATGAGTGATATGGCCACTTGGAACGGTGGAACTCTATCGTGGGAAGGTTATCCTACTTACGATAAAGATATTTACCCTGTGTCAAATCTAATGATTTGCGCTGCTGCGGGTCAGCCTTACGCTGACGATTTAAAAGGGGAATTTGTACAAAGACATTATACAGTGACTCAACATAAAGGTTTTTATGATGGGGTTGTTGTAGACCCAACAATAAACAAAGAGTGGATGGTAGATTTGCCAACTGAATTTGCTTACTACCCAAATACTTCTTACTTGGTTCCTGAAGGTACTTCAATCAACGATATTAGAAGGGGCATAATCCCAGCGGTTAAACACAAATTGACACCTCCTAATAGCAGCGAAGGTGAAGTAATGGGAATAATGACTTAAGCGTGATAAGTACGTTCGACCACTCGTGTTGTAACCCTCTTAAAAGTTTTTCCTCTCTTCGGCTGAATAACGCACAACCTATCGCTTGGTAAAACGTTATTCTTACAATGCTCCCCAAGAGGAAATTTTATTTAATTTTTTTCTCTGCTCGCATTTCAGAGTACTTTGTATAAATCTTATTTGTTTGAACAATGATTCTGTCAGCGAAGATCGTGTTGTCTTCCTGTTTTTGACCTATTACTACTACGATATTTTTCTCTTTTGGCAACGAGTCATTATTTTCTTCCTCGCATTGGTCAATCTTATCGTTGAAAAGCATCACCTTGGCTTTTCCGGTTTCGTCATCCACTTCACATATAAGGTAACGGCTACCCTTTTTAGAAGTTCTTAAGGCTGGCTTGCTTACAATAGTTCCTATGAAGGTTACTTTCTGCCTCTGTCTTTGTTCAGCGACCTCTCCCAGCCCCATTAGGTTCGGGCTTTTATCTATGAAGATATCTTTGAGGGCTTTTCCGTATGTATAGCCGAGTAAATGTTTTTCGTAATACCAGTTTGCAAAACTCTCCGATTTGCTATTTTGGTCGTAAATTGCTTTATGTGGAAGAAGCTTCTTTTTGATTGTCTCGTGACGAGATTCTTTGATGTAGGGTTTTACTACGCCTTTTTGTGTCACTTCTGTTTTTGTAAGTAAAGCCTTAAAAATCTGAACTAAATCATGATTGTGTTCGTCGGCTATCTGTAGGCATAACCTTTTTTCCCGTTCGGTTAGGATGTTCCAAAGTTGCGCTTCGTAAGCTATCTTGGATCGTGACTGTCTAAATCCCTGTAAAGCCCCTGAGTGAATCAACGCGCAAAGTATGCTAACTGTTAAACCTGCTTCTCTCGCCGCCTCGAATACTTCGAGTTTTGTTGAACTGTCTTTCTTGAAGTCGTTTAGTTTCTGAATCGATTTGTCGGAAATTCCTTTGATCGATATTAAGCCAAATCTTATGTCTCCACCCTCAATCGAAAAGTCCATTTCGGATTTGGTAATGTGCGGTGGTAGCAAAGTGATACCAAAGCTTGCCATTTCTTTTTGGATTAAAGAAATTTCATTTATCGGATCGCCCTCGTAACGAGTCATCTTTAATAAACTAAGGAAGAACTGTTGCGGGTACTTGAATTTCAAATAAATCGTAGCCGCCGACAGTGCCGCGTAACAAATAGAGTGAGACTTATTAAAAGAATAGTTAGCTGAATCTTCCAAAATCTTCCAAAGAACATCGCCAATTTCGGGATCAAGATTTTGTTCTTTTGTTTTATCCTTAATTTTCTTTTTCCATTTTCGTACCTCGGCTCTTTTCTTTTTACCAACGATACGTCGAAGTAATTCCGCTTCATCAAGAGTGAAGCCGATCTTGTGCGCCATTTGCATCATTTGCTCTTGGTATAAGCAAACCCCGCCAGAGCTTGATAAAATGTCGTCAAAGAATGGGTGAATGCTTTCCTTAACTCCGTTATTAGAGTAGTTGGCGTATTGATCAACGAAGGCAAGAGCACCTGGTCGAGCCAGCGCAAGTACTCCGCTTAACTCTTCAAGATTTTTGGGCATAACCTTTCGGCAAACCTTGTAGTTTGTGTCTGCTTCAATTTGAAATAATCCGTGAGGAGTTTTTAAGTCCTGTAAATTCCTGTAGATTTCGGGGTCATTGAAGTCGATTTTTTCAATTTCAATCCCAAGTGTTTTACATACATCATTAGTAACGGAGAGACACCTTAAGCCCAGCAAATCTAGTTTAACATTCGTCACGGAAGTCCAGTTCATGTCGAAAGAGGAAACGGATGCCTTTTCTGATGAAAGCTCAGTGGGGCAACTGTCACTCATATCTTCGTAAGACAAAGACAAGGCTGACGCATGAACCCCCTTATTTTTGATTAGCCCCCTTAACTTTAATGCAATGTTGTAGGCTCTGGAATTTTCATCGCACCAATTTCTAAATTCGTCCACTTCCCCGTAAGCATCAGAGATGTCCATGACTTTACCGAAGACTTTTGGAATCATCGATGAAACAAGATTCATTTCTTGTTCAGTTTTGCTCCCTGCGATTTTGCCACACTCCTTGATTAGCAGCTTCCCGCTAAGGGTACTAAATGTGATAATCTTAGAAGTCCTGCCAATGAATTTTTCTTCTAGGTACTTGATTACTTTCTGGCGATTGTAATAGCAGATATCAAGGTCTACGTCGCACATGAGTGACCCGTCGAGATAGGTGACTCCTTTGACTACTTTTTTCTTGGCTCTGATTTTTGAGATAAACCTCTCGAAATAAAGACCATATTTAATTGGGTCAACTTTGGTTACTCCAATTAGGTAGAGAATAAGGCTTCCAGCTGCGCTGCCGCGCCCGAGACCAGTTGGAATTTCGTTGCGATTACAATAATTAATCACGTCCCATACAAGAAGAACATAATCAATAAACCCTAAATCTTTTAAAGTAGATAATTCATATTTAGCTCTCTCTACATACTCATTATAAAGAGGGTCTTTTTTATTTATTTTTAAATTTTTAAATCCAGTGTGAGCTAAAGAACGTAAAAAGTCATAATTACTAATATCTTCACTAACTCCGATCTCCCTCTTGTATTGGTCTTCTATATCGAACGTAGGTAAACGTACCCCATGTAGGGGTAAATCTATTCCTTTAAAGTGAGACTTAAAGCTCATACTTCCACCTCCCATTTTAGCTTATTCCAAACCTTTAAATTGAGTTCTAGATCGACTATCGCATTATGTAAGCTTTCGTAGTCATGGTCGATTCCGTACCCCTTCCCAAGGGCCGTCAGATTCGTTCTAACGCCCTTTTTACGTATATTGGCCATCCTATATTGATACTCCAATAAAGAGCCCTCAGACTCGTTAAATGGCATATTCATCTTTACTCCTCTAGCTAGAGCATTTGTGTCTAAAATCTTTGGCATTATTGATCTATAATCGCAATTATTGAGCTTGTAATAATCCCTCAACAAATAAATATCAAATTGAAGCATGTTATGCGCGATGATCCAATCAGCTTTGTCCAACCAGTCTTTTATAGTGGGAAACGCTTCATCTGGGCGGATACCTTTTCGCTCCATGGTTGTATCGCTGTATCTAGTGATTCTAGCAGCAGCTTCGCCAATTCTTAAGTCGGTGTCCCACTTGATGTAGAAGTCTTTTTCTGCAATCTTTTTTCCGTCTACAGCTTTAATCATGGCGATTTGCCAAGGGAGATTGTAGGAACTGTTGAGGCAGAGGTTAAAAGTCTCGCAGTCGATTAAAACGTAAGTCTTTTCCTTATCGAATCTGAGAAGATGCTCACGCATGAGTACCTCCTTTTTCTTTCCAGCTTTCAAAGGAAAATTCGTCACTACACATATGGTCTATATTCGGCTTTTCCAAAGTCGATCTATTGTTAATGCAACGAAAAGTTAAATAAGCTAAAAAGTCATTTTTATTTTCGTAGTAAATACTTTGAACTTCCTGAGTTTTATAGTTAGCTGATTCTACATATTTTAAGACCCTATCCCTAATTAAGTCATCAAAAGGAATATCGTTATCCTCAAGTAAAAAAATTGGGTCACAGAAATCGAAGTCTGGTACACACGTAGCACCCTCTAAGGAATTTCTATGTAAGAAAGAGTCGTAAAATGGTACAGCGAGCATAAGGTCGTTATCACTCCAATGCTCTTTTAGTGTTTTGAAGTCGATGTTCGGGGTGTAATAAAAGCCATCTTTAGCTGCATGGCTCCAAATTTTAATGAGTCTTTTGTAACCTTCTGTATTCTTCGCGAAGATTACATACTTGCAGCGACTTTTTAGTGCTTCCTCATCTTTTTCATTAAGGTCGGGCAAAAAATTAATTCTTAATCCAAAATTAAGTTTTATTTTGTTGTCTTTGCTATTTTGGTAAGCCTCCAAAAATCCACCAAAAGAATCCTCCACTAAAAAAAGTTCGTTGATCTTATTGTTTAATAGGATATCAAAAATTGACGTAGGAGAATTCTCCACTTCGTCACCAGCAGGATTCAAGGTAAGTATAGACCTGCCCAAGGAATAGTGAGATTTAAATATTGGAATTACTTCGGCCACCAGAAAATTATACCACGATCTTGATTCTTGTCAAGTCCATTTTGGACACCCCTTGTAAGTCATTTTAACCAATTTCTCACCCTTCTTGGGTTTAAGGTCTTCTTGTTTTAAACTGGTTTTAACGACGTTGCCCTCAGAGTCTTTAATGGCATAATATGTTCGTCCCCATTTGTAAGAGCACCCCCACATTACTGAGCCATCTTTCTTAAGCATTCCTTCGTACTTGTCGAAGCCACAATTAAGGCAACCGCCCCACCCTCCATCAGCTGGTTTTGGCATGTCCGCAGCAAATTTGGATACCGCATCATCCTCGTTGAAGCTTTTCATTTTTTTGAAATAAAACTCAAGATAATCCTCGAATCCTCGTAAAGCTTCATCACTGAATTCAATCTCCTGAATTGGTTTCTTTGGAAATCGAAGAAAAATAAATTTGACCACGGGCTTGAGGTTGGGCCATATTTTTTTTGCAGCAAGGCTATACATCATAGCTTGCGTACTAGCTTCTAGATCGTCTCCAGAGAATTTCTTTTTGCTGGTTTTGTAGTCATGAATTTCTATCTTGTCCTCGTTTTTAAAGAGGGCAAGTTTATCCATTAGTCCGTATATCCTGTAGTCTCTTTTTTTCTCAGAAAATTCATCAATCTCTCCCGTTAAATCAAATTCGTACTCTGGGTCTAAAAGGTCTGAACAATCTTTTATAAAAAAGTCTGAATCAAGTGCCACTAGAATCATCTTCTTCATTAATTCGTAATGACTGTCGTCGAGAGCTTCATTAGCTTTGATACCCTCAAGAAGATGTTTTTCAGCCATCTTGGATGCTTCTACGGTTTTGTTCGCCATGATTAGGTCATAATCCTTTTTGTGTTTAGCGAACTGCAATTTTTCAAGAAGCTCATGGCACACACTACCAAGCTGCAACGGCTCCGCTGGAGGCTGTGGAATCTTAAGGTGATACTGACACCAGTACTGCCAATGGCACGAGTCCATTGTCTTCATCCTTGAAGCGGAGAGGTATTTTCCTTCTGGTCTTTTACGCATAGCTAGAAAGGGATGTGTGCCAGTTTTTGATTTCGGTTTTATTCATTTCCCCAAAGTCGTTTTTGCTAGGTAAGGCAACTCGGACTTGCTCTGGGTCAAAATGAAGGTGAAGCTTTTCAGCGGCTTCAATAGCTGCTTTATTTCCTGCTCCACTAATGGTGTCATCATTATTGAATGAAACAAAAATCGTTCTAACATCTAATTTTATTAAAAGCATTGTGATGGACTTGCTTATTGTTAAGCCAAAAGTCACTAATACATTTTTAATTCCAGCATCCCATAGAGCCAGCATATCGCCTATGCTTTCAACTAGTATTACTTCTTTTTCATTTTGTATTTCCTTTAGGTTAAATTTCGCGGGGTAGCACCAGTTTTTAACAGCACCCAAATGTTTCCATTTTGCTATCTTGTAGTTCTCAGGTATTTGATTTACGTACCTGCCACTAAACCCTACGATTTCATCATTAGAATTAAAGATAGGAAAGACGTAGCGATTTTTCATTTGCCCTTCTGAAGCTAATCCACCCTTAAAACCCTCTACGGTGCTGGGGCTTATTCCTCTGGAGTCCCAATAACTGTGATCCTTTTTTAACCTTAGTAGAATTTCTTTAGGGTATTTTTTAACAGATTCTACTTTTGGCTTTGATAAAGTGTTGCGACTCGAACCACTTGGAGACCTTGATTCGATCCACTCCTTGGTATCTGTTATGTCTTTTTGACCCAAGGAGATATGAACTAACTCTTCGAATTTGCCCCCTCGACGTTCCTTATGGTCAAACCAGACTCCTGTTTCCTTGTCTATAGACAGCACATCAGGACTATCTGATTCGCGGTAAAGAGGCTTCGCTCTAAAGCTGTTGCCTCTGTCTAGTAATTCGTATCCGATTTCTCTAAGTATGTCTTCTATCTTTTCACTACTCATAACAACTCCCCATCGTTTTCGTTAGTGTCATCAGCTTGAAGCTGCATCCTTTCTCTCTCCGCTATATCGTGAAGGGTTCCCTCTTCGCTTACGTTGAAATTATCTATCCTCAAATTCATATAGTTCTCGTAATACCTTTCAGTACCATTGGGGTCTCGTCTCCTGACTAAATCATGGTGGCCCGTAGCATGACGCCCTTGAAATCTAGATTTTAACTTAAGCAAAATATGTGTTCCAAATTCTTCTCCATCCCATTGCATTTCTTCTCTGGTTTTTCGAGCCAAGAAGAAGGCGAAGTCAGCGTGCCACACGACTCTATCGGAACCAGAGACAACGGCTGAAGTAATTTGGTCTCCAAGCTTTCTGCCTTCACCCGCTCTATTAGATTGTGTCGCTGCGACTACTGGGCAATTGAGCTCTTTTGCAAGCTCGGTAAGTCTTTTAGCTTTTTGGCCCAACACTTGATACTCAGCCCAATTTTTGGAAACCGTATCGCCTCCCGTTTCTAGGTAGTCGTAAGCTATGATGCAAGATTCGTCGCGCCCAACTTCGGACATCTTCCATTTTCTGGCTATGGAACATATTTCTTCTATGCCTTTGTCTCCAATGTAGTAATGGTGAACTAAATTTTTTGATAAAAACTCCTTAACCTTTTTGAAACCATTTTGAACTTTACTGTGAAGCTCTTTGTTGTTTCTCCACTGAGACGTTTCGATGTACCACATAGGAACCTCGCTCATTGAGGCAAACATTCGTTTTTCCACATCTTCCGTCCGCATTTCGGTATCTAAGATTAAAGTTTTTGTACCGTTTAATTCCCCTGTTTTTCTGGCTAGGTCGCTTATGTAAGTGGTTTTGCCATTTCCAGCGCGAGCAACTACCATATACAGACACCCCGCTCTTAACCCCCCGTATAGTCTGTTGAAGTTTGGATAAGGGGTTGCGAAACCAACCTCTTCTTTTGGGTTGTTGGCGCGTTCCTCTGCTTCTTCTATAAAGCCATCAAGTAAAACCTTCGGGCCTTCATTGAGGGAAAAACATTCATTTAAATTCTTAGAGTATATCTCGTCGCAGTCAGCTACTACTGAAGAAATTGATTTATCTAACGTGGAGTTGAGATGATCGATTACATTCTCAGCATTTTTCTCCAAGTCTCTTCTGATTTTTTTATCTTTTAAGTCATAAGAAGCTTGAACAGTGGCCTCTGGAGATATCTGAGTAAAAGATATAGATTCTACATAATCAAAAATATTAATATCGTCCTTGAATGAAATACCAAGGTTTTTGATTTTTTGTGCAACTGTTACCGGATCAATTTCTCCTCCTTCGAATGCTATATTTTTAATACACGAAAAAATAGTTGAATGAACTGGAGAGTAGAAATCTTTTTCTGAAATGATAACGTCCAAGTCCGCGAGAACACGAGGGTTTCTTATCAACCCTCCTAACACATGTTTTTCTGTCTGATATGAAAAAAGCTTGCTCATATTTTTATCCCAAATTGTTCCTCTATGAATTCATAACTAAGCAAAGGAACTTCCTTTTCTTCTATTTCTATTACTTCAAACCCGTTTAACTCCAGCCATTCTAATTTTTTGCAATCCCTCTTGATGGATTGTAGAAATTTTTGCCTAGAGTCAGCATGGAAAAATTTGTTAAACGATGAGTGCTGCGACCCGTTAACTTCTATCGCGATCTTTTTTGTCGCATTCAAGATGTCTACCTTGAGTCTTGTTCCGTACACTGGAAACTCTTCGTAAACAATGTGATTTTCCCAATATTCTTTTAAAAATTGTTTTGTTTTAAATTGTATTTTCGATCTGGACTTCTTGTCCCAATTAATAAGGTATTTACTTACATTGCGGCTCACCATTCTACCTGTAATGCTAATCAGCCTCATAGTAACTTCTTAAATTTCTCCACCAAAAAGCTTGTTAATTTTTTATTTTCTTCAAGGTAAGAAATTAGATTATTAATACCTTGATGCTTTGGTTTAAAGTCTGAATCGTCAAATTCGTCAACTAGCTCTTGATCAAACTCGAACCAACCTGCGGCTTTCTTTTTTACGAACTCAAACTGTAGGCACAAATCCATAACCTCGTACTCTGTCCATATTGAGCCACCTCTTTCACCGTATTTAATCGGCATATCCAATACTTGACCGCTCTTTTCGTTTCTAGTTTTAGTAAACTTTAAGGAGCAGTAGTGGCCTATTCTTTTCCCTTTTGCGTCTATTGAGGCTCCGCTTGGGTTTTCCCATATGTATAGATTTGTCCATAGGGGTTTTATCTCTGCGATCACCGAACTGTAAAAGTTCAATGCTTTACCACCTGACTGGGTGGTTCCTCCTGCGGTAGCCATTCCTCCGACTGACATTTTATGACGAGTTTGAGAAAGCACTATCATGGCATGACCGTTTTTGGTCAGGGGCAAGGTTGTGGCTTTACCTACGTGAGAGAAAACGACAGCCGATCCAGCGACTTTCTGCCCCTCGTCAAATTTTTTACCAAGGTCTGCTTTTTTAATTAAAGCATCTGTTGAATCAACGACGAAAAGATACCTATATTCTTTTCTATCTTCCCCTTTGCCGTTTTCAGAAATCAACTCCTTGATCATCCCCATTGATGACTCCAGTATATTAGAGTCATAGCAACACCACTTATCCTCACTCTGATCAACCCCAGAGCGTTCAACTAATTCTGGAGTAAGTCTTCCTTCAGCGTTTATATAAAACACGAAGCCGTTTTCAATTTGTTCTTGAAATAGTCTGGCTATGTTGAGGGCGAAACTTGTTTTGCCGCTTTCGGGTTCACCTGAAAGCCTAAATACACCTGGTCGTACACCTCCGTCCAAAAACAGGTCCAACTGTAAGCTTCCTGTACTACAAATCCACTCTACTCTTTCGAGGTCATTATAGTGATCCCCTTTAAACCTTTTGTCGCCTAGTAGCGATTTAATTCTTTTTTGACTCATTTAAAATTTGCATTAATGTTTTTCGTTTGTTTTTTACTTTTTTATCTTCTCCCACCTTCTCTGAGAGTTTGTAGTCTTTAACTTCATTGGGCGAAAATTTTTCCATCTTCTTTCTTACCTTTAGGGTATGCTCCCCTTCCTCGGAAAGAAACCAAGCTAAAGAGTTTAATTCGAAATCGATTTCTACCTGATTCCAGAAAGTCACATCTGGGTAAGAATTAAAAAGCTTTTTTGCTAATTTAATTTCTTTAGCCCATTTCCCCTTGGTGAAATCTTGTACATTTCTCAAGAATTTATTTATCAAAAAATGATAAAATCCTTTAGGGGCTGATACACCTTTCTCTCTCATAAGCCACGAAGAGAGTTTATGTTAATTGTGGAAAGAAGTCAACTATTTTTTACCGATCTCTCGGTTAATAAGTTTGAGATCATTATCAACCATTTTCTCTACCAGCTGCTTGAAAGAGGTTTTAGGTTTCCATTTTAATTCTTTACGAATTGGTTTAGAATCACCCATTAACAATTCTACTTCAGCGGGTCGATAAAACTCGGGGTTAACCGCAACCAATGGGTACTGGTGACCACCTTTGATTTGCATGTATTTTTCATTAACCCCCTCACCCTTCCATTCACCTCCGAAATGAGCATATTTGAATGCCGTCTCGACAAACTCTCTTATTGAATGAGTTTCTCCACTCGCTAAGACATAATCTTTGGGCTGTTTTTTGTTTAACATTAACCAAACGCCTCGCACAAAATCTTCACTGTCGCTCCAGTCTCTTTTAGCGTCCAAATTTCCCAGTTCTATTGGCGCAATTTTCGGGCACTCTCCTTTTCTTTGCCTCCATTTGTCTGCGTGGAATACTTCGTCGTATATTCTTGCTACGCCTTTTGTGATTTTTCTGGTTACGAACTCTTCTCCACGTCTGACTCCTTCGTGATTGAACAGTATGCCGTGAACGGCGTATATTCCGTAGCTTTCTCTATAAACTTTTACAACATGTCTCGCGGTACATTTTGAGGCTCCGTATGGGCTTCTTGGTTTTAGTGGGTGCGATATATCTTGAGGAGAATAGTCTACGTCTCCGAATTCTTCGCTGCTTCCCGCGCTGTAAAATCTGCAATTTTTTTTGTGGTTTTTAATAGCCTCCAAACACCGGACTACACCCAAAGAATTAGTGTCAAATATTTGAAGGGGCATATCCCAGCTACAGCCAACAAAAGAATTTGCTCCAAAGTTAATAAGGTATTTGGGTTTAATGGTTTTGACTAACCTGTTTATTGAAATTTCATCAGTAAGGTCGCCGTTGACCAATTCGAATCGAGGGGTCTTGGAAAAGGATTCTACGTTTTGATAATTGGGCGTAGCACTTCTTCTCATCATGCCATAAACCTTGTGTCGAGTATTCTTAAGTAAGAATTCGGCCATATTAGAGCCGTCTTGACCCAAGACGCCAGTGATCAAAACATTTGCCATTTTATCCCTTTTTAAATACAGATGTTAAATAACTAGGATAGCCAAGGGGTTCGCCCCTTAAGGAGTCTTCTACGTTAGAGGTATGTAAAATACTATACCCCTTAGAGTTCATGAACCTAGTTAAAGATTCGTCATTAAAATGCCAAATGTGTTCCTCTGGTTTTCTATGTTTCCATGAGTCAAACCAATTATCCGAAAAATAGTGACACCATGGGACAGTTATAACCACGAAACGGCATTGAAGATCATTTATAAAATCTATATTCGGTATGTGTTCAAGACTGTTGAAAAACGTA
>MDSZ01045199.1_pt1 | contig 12370 bp, 9 predicted proteins | sample 811201 | NCBI WGS metagenome assembly MDSZ01 (sample SAMN05326647, study PRJNA326480) | marine metagenome | isolation source: seawater | place: Indian Ocean: North | collected 2010
TTTTGATCGATTCTAATAATGAGATAATTATTATTAATTAAAATTGGCTTAGTATATTGTTGAGTTTCTATTACTTTTAATTCATCTCTAATTTTTTTTGATAGCTGATTTTCCTTTACTTTTCCAATACTTCCGCCAAATTTTGCTGTGTCAGAAATACTGAATTTATTTGCAGCAGTTTTAAATCCATTTTGATTGATTGTATTATTAATTTTCTCTAATATTTGAATAAATTCCTGATTGTCTTTTGGAGAAAAAACTATCTCAGATAATTCATATTCGATTATATCTTTGTAATTCATCTTTTCATTTATTACATTTTGCCTTATAGCATTTTCGTTAATATTAATTTGATTTGAAAACTTTCTTGAAATTAATTGGTTCCATAGAATTTCAATTTTTATTTTTTTTTTAATATCATTTATCGAAAATCCAAATGATTTTAGATGTTCTTTAAATTCTGAGATGTTATTAAGATTTAAATTAGTATAAAAATTTTTTAAAATACTATCCATCAAATCTTTATTTTCATATTTTTCTATTACAAAAAATTTTTTTATTTCATCAGTCTTAATTATTTCTCTTATAAGAGAATCTTTTGCAATTTTAATCTTTTCATCTTGACTTACTTCTCTCAAATTTTTGTTTAAAGAAACTAAATAACTAGTTTCATTTTGAATATCAATATTAGTTATAATTGAGTTATTAATCTTATATAATATTTTAATTTTTTGAGATCCTATTGAGTCATTAGAAAGCAGAAAAAAAAATGAAATTATAACAAATAAATTAAGAAAAATTTTCATTATCAATTATTTATCTATTCCTGGAAGATTAATACTATTTCCTAATGGCATAATACTAATTGAAAAAAATAAACTCTCCTCAGGTTTTAGAGATCCATCACTATAATAATCTTTGTTATACTTAAATTCTGCTACTAGGCAGTCCATTTTATATTGATATATCAGATTATAATATTCGGTTAGATCTGTTTTTTTGTTTTTTCTAGTTCTAAACATTAAATTCTTATTTTCATCAATTTTTAATGAAGTTTCATTTGCAAAAAAATGAGTATTACCTATTTCATTTCCTTCTTCAATAAATTCAAAAGTGCTTACAAAATTATTTATTTTGAATTTAGCATTAATATTATGGTAGTGGAAATCTCCAAGATTATTATCAGAAAGAAAATCATATTGTAGGTCCATGAAATCATTTAATTTAATTTTTGACTCACCAACTATGTTAGATGTTTTTTGACTAATAAAACTGCTGTTTGGCAAATCTAAGTTTTCATCTGCCCTGAAGGAAGCAGCTAAGTTTAAACCAAAAATTTCGGAATCTTTATTTTTATTACTAAATAATTTAAATTCATTACCAATTGTTAAAGATTCTCCACCCTCTAGAACCTCAGATGAACTTATCCTGTCAATTGAGTAAATATTTGAATAATCAACTAGACGCTCCTCATTATTTATATTTTTATTATTTTGAGGATTAAACTTAGCAACAAAAATAGGTGTTAACATACTTGTATACTTTTGAGTAGTTTTTCTTAATGGAATTTTTGAATTAAATTGAAAAATTCCTCTTAGATTATTTTCTGATTTATTTTTAAGAGATTTTGAATTTTTAGAATCTGCATTAAAATTTTTAAATAAAAATTGAAAATTATTTACAAACCCAAATTTACTAATCTTATCTTGAGACTTATAGCTTAAGTTATTAATTAAAACTTTTTCATTAACATTGGTGTCATAAAGTTTATTATAACCAAAACTACTTACATCGAGTGAACCTTCTAATTTTGTATCTAAATTTTTAGATAAACTAAAATTTGGGAATATGAACTCATATTTATCACTTTCATTTTCTTCATTTAAATCCTCATAAATTTCAGTATTAAATGAAAATTCAATATCATCTCCTGATCCTTCAAATTCTATTTTCGAATTTAATGTATTTTTGTCTGTTACTATTGGAGATGTAATATCATTAAACTTTAAGTAATCATCATTTGAGACTGCTTGTAATTGAATATCAATTTTTGAAAAATCAAAAAGATCAAAATTTGTCTTAATAGTTGATTTAGAAAAAAAGTGAGATTGTGAAGAATTTTGCTTTAAAAAACCGTCTTCACTTTTGATACTAGCGTCAAAAGTATGTTTTGATTTTTTGTTAACTTTTCTATATTCACCCTGATAAATATTATTTTGATTATCATAAAATCTTGGTGAGAAAGTAAAATCTGAGCTATCGGAAATTGCAAAAAAATATGGTGTTTTTAAATAATTTGCTGAATTCTGAGTAAGAAAAGATGGAGCTAAAAAACCAGATTGTCTTTTCACTGTTGGGTCAGGATGAAAAAATTTTGGAAAATAAATTATAGGGACATCATATAGTCTAAAGGTAGCATTATCATATTTTACCAATTTATTCTTTTTGTCATGCCTTACTTCTTTAGCAGCAATACTCCACGGGGGACAACCATCTCTTTTTTTACAATTTGTATAAATACTTTTTTTTAGGATAAAGTCTCCATTCTCATAAACAAATGACCTACTTTTGGCTCTAGGTAGATAATCTTTGGAAGAAATTGGATTATCTTCATTAATTGAAACATCTTGTCCCAATATTCTTTTTTTACTCAGGTCATAAAATATTTTTTTTACGTTATAAATATTTAGTTCTTTGTCTGTTATTTGAACATTTTTTGCTATAAATCTATTTTTTTTTAAATTTAAATTAAAATTTTGTACATCTATTTTATTAGAGTCTGGATCATTTAATAAAGTTTTTTCGTCAGAGGAAATTTCATTAGAGTTTAAATTGTAAAAAATATTTGAGCTATTAATTAAAAAATCTTTATTTTTTTCTATATTAGTTTGACCAACAGAGATTATAGTACTTTTATTTTGATCGTAAATAACTTCATTAGCTTTAATGATAACTAGGTTATTTGTATTCTTTATGATTACATTATTCGAAATTTTATAAATCTTTTTTTTATTATCTATAGATAGATTATCACTATAAATTTCATTTCCTTTGTTATCATAAATATATACATCACCTGAGGCAGTTATTAGATTTTCATTAACAGTCTCTATTTTTGTAGCTTCAAAATTTACTTCTTCAGATAATAAAGGTGTAATGTAGTTGAAAAGTAAAACTAAACCTAAAACCAAAAAATTTATAAATCTATTTTTCATTAATCCTTACTAAATTCGTGATTATTATCATTGCTAAAATTAATTGTGGACCCCATATTGAAGTTATGTATGGAACATTCTGAGTCTCTATAATTACATTGAAAAAATAATTTATATAGTAAATAATTACTGATACAGTTATTCCAATTGTTATATTTCTTATTTTAGATCTATTATGTTTGATTTTGAGCATCAATATTGATCCAATAGCTACCATTAATGCAAGATAAAACGGATAGGAATATAATCTATGTTTATATCCATTAATTATATTTGTGTCATAACCTAACATTTCATAATCTGATTTCAAAGTTTCCAGTTTTATCAAATCTAATGAAGATAAATTTTCGAATATTGAAAGAATTCTTTCTTCATTAAAATTTGAAAAAAATTCTAGTTGCGAAAAGGTTTCGGTATTATTGTTAGAATTGATAATTGGATTATTTATAACCCAATTATTTGTTTTAATATCCACTCTTTTTGAAATTATTACTCTTTGTAATTCAAAATTTTTATTAAATTGAGAAATTGTAACATTAATTAAATTATTTCCATCTAATCTTTCTGCATTTATGTAATTTGTCATGTTATCTAAATCATCTCTTATCCATAATCCATTGCTAGTAATAACGGCAAGATATTTGTCATCTTTAGAATATTGGTTTTTTATATCAAAATATAAAAATTTTAAATTTGCTGAAGCATTATAGAAAAATAATAAAATAAATATTCCCATTAAAAAAGACAAAAAAGCTAAAATTTGGATTATCTTTAAATTTGTTACACCGTAAAGTTTAAAAACATTTATTTCATCATTATCAATACTTTCAATAAAGAAAAAAATTGTGCTTATTAAAAATATAAATGGAAATAATTCAAATAAAACTGAAGGCATATTAAGTATCGTTAAAAAAATTGGAAGTAAAATCATACCCTCACTATCTTTGAAAAAATTAATTTCTTCTAATAAGTTCATAACAATCACAACTGTTGAAAAAACAAAAGTTACTTTGGCAAAACAAATAAAAAATTTTTTTGATATATATTTTTTATAATGACCAATCATGAATTTTTTCTAAAAGTATTGATTTTTGTTTTTATATAAAAGAATTGAATAAAGAATATCAAAAATGGAACACAAATTGATAATTTAAAATTAAAAAAACTTCTTGTAGTCATTGATGAAAATAGTTCTGATGAAATAATTACGATTAATCCCATCAAAAAAATATAAATTCTATTAATCTTATATTTATGATTTTCTTTTGGAAATAAAAGTAAAAAACATAAGCATAAAGTCAAAATTGGGATAAAAAGTGGTTTAATAAGTCTATTAAATAATTCTTTTTGCATTTCTTTAATTGCAGGGTCATTACAATTTAAAACATCAAAGTAAGATTGATCTTCGAGTAAAAAATAATTTACATAACAATTTAATATGTTTGACGTTTTTTTTTCCTGTAATTTAAAATCAGTTATCGATTTTGTGAGATATTTGCCTAAATCAAAATTTGTTGTTTTAAAATCAAATGAAGTTATTTTGTTATTATTAACATTTATTATTTTTCCATTATAAAGCTCTAATCCTCGTTCATCAACATTATTAATTAATCTACCTTTGTTAGCATAAATAAATTTTATTTTTTCATTGTCTGTATCTTTTAAAAAAATATTTTGGTAATTTTCTTTATCTATCTTTTTTTCTATATAAATTGTTAATTCATCAACTGTATCAATAAATTTTTTTTCACCAATTAAAGAGGGAAAAAAATCGATATTAGACTCTTTTAAAAAAACACGTGATTTATTTTGAGACCAGGGTACCAAAAAGGATGTTAGCAGATACAAAAAAATTAAAGAGATAAAAGAATAAAGAATTAGATTTTTTACAAATTTAATCTTATTTATGCCATTAATCCAAAATATTTTTAGTTCATTATTGTCTTCATATTTGTTCAAAGTGTAAAAAATCGCCACAAAAAATATCAAAGGAAATAACCTAGAAATAATTTTTGGAAAATTTAATAAAGAATATTTAAAATACACACCTAGACCGTGACCATCTTCTGTGACGAAATCTAAAAAATTAACAGCTTGAATTACCCAAACTATTATTCCAAGTGTTAAAATAGTTGATAAAAAGAAATAAGTATTATCTAAAAAAAATTTTTTAAATATTAATTTTTTGTTGAATTCGAGCATTTATAATTTATAAGTCATTATTAAATACAACCTAAAGTACATATATATAAAAAATGTCAATAAAAATAAGCTTTAAAAAGAATATTGCCAATAAATATATTAAAAATTATGTCCTGTTTACTGGAGAAGACTTTAAAATTAATAGTTTAAACAAATTATTTTCTCAGAAAGACTCAAATTTTGTTGTTAAAGCTATTAAATCATCAGTTACAAAAAATAATGATATTTTAATTTTTAATTTTAACTCTCAACAAAAAATAATACTTATTAAGTTGAAGAATAACCAATCTACATTAGATAATGAAAAAAAGGGGGCTAAATTTTTTAATTTTATAAAACAGAACTCTTTACAACAATTAACCTTTTTAGAAGCAAATATTAAAAATACAAATTCATCAAATAAATTTTTTCTTGAGGAGTTTTTGCATGGTTTAGAACTTAAATCATACACTTTCAATAGATACAAAACTAAAAAGCAAACTAGAGTCTATAAAATTGATGTTTCAATAAATACAGGTGCATTCTCTACAATAAAAACAAAAAGATTTAAATCCCTTGTTGAGGGAATAAACTTGACCAAAGATTTAGTTTCTGAACCTGGTAATATTTTACATCCAGATGAATATGCAAAGAGATTATTAAAATTAAAAAAGATTGGTTTAAAAGTAACTGTGTATAATGATAAGCAATTAAAAAAACTTGGAATGAATGCTTTGTTAGGTGTAGGTCAAGGGAGTATAAGAGGCTCCTATCTTGTTGTTATGGAGTGGCGTGGAACAAATTCATCAAAAAAACCTCTAGCATTTGTTGGAAAGGGCGTTTGTTTCGATACTGGTGGAATTTCTTTAAAGCCAGCAAAATTTATGGAAGATATGACTTATGACATGGCAGGATCAGCAGTAGTAGTTGGTCTGATGAAAAATTTGGCTCTGAGAAAAGCTAAGGTAAATGCTGTAGGTGTTGTAGGTTTAGTAGAGAATATGCCTGGGGGTAATGCTCAACGACCGGGAGATATAGTAAAATCATTAAGTGGTCAAACTATTGAAATATTAAATACAGATGCAGAAGGCAGATTAGTTTTAGCGGATGCTTTAACTTATACTGAAAAAAAATTTAAACCAGAATTAATAATTGATTTAGCAACTTTAACAGGTGCAATAATTGTTTCATTGGGATCAGAATATGCTGGTCTTTTTTCAAATAATGATAATTTATCAAATAAAATTATTAAAGCAGGTGAAAAAGTTGATGAAAAAGTTTGGAGAATGCCTCTTCATAAAAATTATGATAAATTAATAAATTCAAATAATGCTGATATGCAAAATATAAACTATGTGGGAGGTGCAGGATCTACAACTGCTGCACAATTTTTGCAGAGATTTATTTTGAACAAAACTCCTTGGGCACATTTAGATATTGCGGGAATGGCTTTTTCAAAATATGGAGGTGCTTTGAATTCAGGGGGTGCAACTGGATTTGGAGTAAGATTATTAAACAAACTAATTGAGGATAATTATGAGTGAAATGGAGCGAACTTTATCAATAATAAAACCAGACGCTGTTGAAAGAAATTTAGAGACTCAAATTAAAAAAATGTTTTTAGACGACGGATTCAAAATAATTAAGTCAAAAAAAATTCAGATAGAAAAATCTGAAGCTGAAAAATTTTATAAAGTTCATGAGACAAAACCTTTTTATAATGATCTCTGTGCTTATCTTTCATCTGGGCCAATAGTAGTAATGATACTTGAAAAAAATAATGCTATTTTATCCAATAGAGAACTAATGGGAGCAACAAATCCCAAAGATGCTCAAGATGGCACAATCAGAAAGAAATATGGACTTTCAATAGATAAAAATTCTGTTCATGGATCTGATAGTGTAGAAAATGCTAAAAAAGAAATTGAATTTTTTTTTAGAGATTAGAAAATACTTTTAATATTGCTTTTGGATATAATTGATGTTCTTTTTTAAGAACTCTTTTTGATAAAGACAATGGATTGTCTTTTTTAAAAACTTTAATTCTTTTTTGTAAAATTATTTTTCCTGAGTCTAATTTAGAATTTACAAAATGCACTGTACAACCTGTAAATTTTTCATTATTTTCAATTACTCTTTGATGGGTGTTTAAACCTTTATATTTAGGTAATAAAGAAGGGTGTATATTCAATATTATTCCATTAAATTTCCTTATGAAAATTGGTGGTAAAATTTTCATAAAACCCGCAAGGCAAATTAAATTAATATCATTATTTTTGAGAAAATTTATAATCTTATTTTCAAAGTTTTTATTCTTTTTAAAATCATAAATTTTTTTTTTTATACCATATTTGTTAGCATATTTAAGACCCTTAGCATTTTTGGTATTAGATATCACACATTTAATTTTTATAGGAGATCTTTTAAGTAATGAAAATTTTATGAGATTTTTAAAATTACTTCCTGTTCCTGAAATGAAAATAGCTGTTGAAACTTTATTTTTGCCAATTAATTTTTCCATTAATCTTTATTTTATTTGAATTTTTGATTATTTCTCCAATTATATAAGGTTTAAATTTTTTCGAAAAAAATTTAGAAACTTTTTTAAAATTTTTTGGGTTAATTATTAGACAAAATCCAACACCGCAATTAAAAGTTTTTAACATCTCCTCATCTTTTATATTATTATTCTTTAACCAATGAAATATTTTTAAAGGATTTATATTATTCAAATTTATTTTAGCACAAAGATTTTTGGGTATTACCCTCTTGATATTTTCAAAAATTCCACCACCTGTAATATTGGCACAACCATTTATTAAGCCTTCATCTATTAATCTATTTATTTCAGATACATAAATTTTTGTTGGTCTAATGAGTTCTCTTTTCAGAAACAAATTCTTATTAATTGAAATTTTTTTCTTGTTTATTAAATGTCTCACAAGTGAAAAACCATTAGAATGAAGTCCATTTGAAGGAACAGCTAATACCAAATTACCCTTTTGTATTTTTTTATTGTTAAGGATTTTTTTTTCATCTACAATTCCTACAGCAAAACCTGCTATATCAAATTTTCCTTTAGAATAAGTACCAGGCATTTCTGCAGTTTCACCTCCAACCAAATCACAATTTGAAATTTTACAACCTTTAACAATACCTTTCATAATTGATTTTAATTTTGGCAAATCAATTTTATTGATCGATATATAATCTAAAAAAAAAAGAGGTTTTGCACCTTGAACAATTAAATCATTTACACTCATGGCTACTAAATCAATACCAATTGTATCAAATTTTTTTATTAAATTAGCTATTTCAATTTTTGTTCCAACTCCATCAGTGCAAGCTACAATTTTAGGATTTTTAAAATTTTTAGGAATAGTTGAAATTGAACCAAACCCCCCAATATTATTAAACTTTTTTTTGCCTTTATTTTTTGATGATATATTTGATATGTATTTTACAAATTTATCTGCAGCATTTATATCAACACCACTTTTTTTATATGTAAAAGAGTTTTTATTCATTACTATAAGATATGAAAATTAATAAATCTAAAAGCTATTATAGATGTATATATATATTTTTTATATTCTTATCATCAATAATATTTTTTTTTTCCACAACCGAATCTAAAGGTGAGGCCTACAAAATTGACGATGTTGAAATATCAAAGCCTTTTGAAATAAAATTTAATAAAAATGAAGTTATCGATGAAGGTTTTTACAAGGCATTTAAAGAACTGATAATGTTAATTACTAATACTGCGGATCAAAAAAAGGTAAAAGATATAAAACTCAATCAGATTAAGGCAATGATAGAGTCATTTACAATTAAAGAAGAAAAATTTGTTGATGAAATTTACCATTTGAATTTAGGTGTATCATTTAATAAGAAAAAAATTTTTAAATATTTAGAAAAAAAAAATATTTTCCCATCAATACCAAGCAAAAAAAAGTTTTTATTTATACCAATTATAATTGATGAAGAAAAAAAAGATTTATTTATTTTTGCAAATAATCAAATTTATAATGAATGGATGAGTAATAATGAAAGCCATCATCTAATTGAATATATTTTACCAGCAGAAGATCTTGAAGACCTTAAAATTATAAAAGATAAATATGAATATATAGAAAAATATGATTTTAAAGAAATTTCAAATAAATATTATTTAGAAAATTCGATAATAGCACTAGTATTCAAAAAAGGTAAAGACATAAGAATTTTATCAAGAATTACAATTAAAGATAACATCATTCTCAAAAATAAGTCTTTTGAAAATTTAAATTTAGATAATATTGAAGAAATAGATGAGATTATTCAAAATTTAAAAGATATTTATGAAGACCATTGGAAAAATTCAAATCAGATTAATACATCAATTAAGTTGCCGTTATCTATTAAAGTTAAAGGTGCTGATAAACAAAAGGTTTTAAGTTTTGAGAAAATTTTAGAAAAAGAAGATTTAGTGTATGATTTTTTTATAAATAGATATGATAAGGATTATATTATTTATAATATTATATTTAATGGAACTCCAAATATATTTTTGAAATCTATGAAAGATGGTAATTTTATTTTCGATACCCAAAACAAAGTTTGGATTTTAAAATGAATGATATAAACCAACAAATAATTAAATTTGATCATGAAAAAAATTTTAAAGAAGAGGATTTTTTCATTTCAAAGACTAATAAACATATATTAGATTTTCTAAATTCATGGCCAAAATGGGAAAAGAATTTAGTAAATATAAATGGTGAAAATTTTTCAGGAAAATCTCATCTAGTAGATATTTTCTTAAAAAAATATAAAGGCATAAAATTTAAGGCAAAACAACTTAATGATAAAAATATTGAAAACATAAAATTATATCAAAATATTATTTTGGAGGATCTAAATGAAGATATTAATGAAAAATTGATATATTCATTGTATAATATTGTCGAACAAGAGGGTAAATTTCTTATAATAACTTCAATTATTCCTATCGTTAGTATGAAGTTCAAACTTGCTGATTTAAATTCAAGATTAAAGAATTTTCTTATACAAACGATAGAAAAACCTGATGATGAGTTAATATATGCTCTCTTAGTAAAAAATTTATCAGATCGACAGATTTCAATAGAAAAAAAGTTGATTAACTACATTATTAAAAGGATTAATAGATCATATAGCAAAATATTTGAATTTATATATAAAATTGACGAAATGAGTTTAAAAAAAAAAAAATCTATTGATTTAAAAATTATCAAAGAAGTTTTAGGAGAATAATTGAATAAGTATAGAAGTCATAATTGCAACGAATTGAGAAAAGAAGATATTGGTAAAAAAGTTTTTCTATCAGGGTGGATAAATAAAAAACGAGATCACGGAAATCTTTTATTCATAGATTTGAGAGATAATTATGGAATAACACAATGTATAATAGACAAAGAAAATTCTGATTTTAAAATTTTAGAAAAAATGCAGTTAGAAACTGTTATTAAAATTGAAGGAAAGGTTATTAATAGATCTATTGATACAATTAACAAGGATATTGAAACTGGAGAAATTGAAATTACGATAGAAAAATTTCAAATTTTAGGAACTTGTAAAGAGCTACCAATGCCTATTTTTAGTGATCAAGAATATTCAGAGGAAATTAGATTAAAATATAGATTTTTAGACTTAAGAAGAAAAAAAATACACGAAAATATTATTTTACGTTCTCAAGTTATTTCTTTTATTAGAAAAGAAATGAATAATTTTGGTTTTTTAGAATATCAAACACCAATTTTAACATCATCGAGTCCTGAAGGTGCGCGAGATTTTTTAGTGCCAAGTAGATTAAATCCTGGAAAATTCTATGCTCTACCACAAGCTCCTCAACAATTTAAACAACTTATTATGGTTTCTGGATTCGATAAGTATTTTCAAATAGCACCATGTTTTAGAGATGAAGATGCTAGAGCTGATAGAAGCCCAGGTGAATTTTATCAACTTGATCTAGAAATGTCTTTTGTTGAACAAGAGGATGTATTTAATGTTGTTGAAAAATTATTAGTAAATACATTCCAAAAATTTTCAAAAAAAAAATTGATGTTTGAAAAATTTCCAAGGATCTCCTACGCTGACGCTTTGTTAAGATATGGTACAGATAAACCTGACTTAAGAAACCCTCTTATAATTAAAGATGTTACTGAAATTTTTGATAGAGATGATATTTCTTTTGATATATTTAAAAAACTCGTCAAGTCTGGATCTAAAGTAAGATGTATAGTAACAAAAAATACAAAAGAAAAACCTAGAAGTTTTTTTGACAACATAGATAAATGGGCAAAAGATCAAGGTTCATCTGGAATGGCATATTTTACTTTTGAGAAAGATAAAGAAATTTCTGCTAAAGGTCCTGTAGGAAAATTTTTTTCTAAAGACTCGTTGAGAGAATTAATGAAACAAACTGGAGCTGAAGTAGGTGATAGTATATTTTTTGCCTGTAATAAAGAGAAGGAATTAGAAAAAATTACTTCTTTAGCAAGAGATAAAATAGCTGATGATTTAAATTTAATTGACAACAATTTATTTGCTTTTTGTTGGATAATTGATTATCCGATGTTTGAAAAAGATGAACAAACAAAAAAAATTAAGTTTAGTCATAATCCTTTTTCGATGCCGCAAGGTGATATAGATCAGATTAATTTTGAAAAACCATTAGAGATCCTTGCATATCAGTATGATTTAGTTTGTAATGGGATAGAACTTTCATCAGGTGCAATTAGAAATCATAGGCCTGATTTGATGTATAAACTTTTTTCTATTGCTGGTTACAATAAAAAACAAGTTGATGAAAAATTTAGTGGAATGATAAATGCCTTAAGTTTTGGTGCACCACCACACGGTGGAATAGCACCTGGAATTGATAGAATAGTCATGCTTTTAGCTAATGAGAAAAATATTAGGGAAGTTACAATGTTTCCAATGAATCAAAA
>MDSZ01085233.1_pt1 | contig 12370 bp, 6 predicted proteins | sample 811201 | NCBI WGS metagenome assembly MDSZ01 (sample SAMN05326647, study PRJNA326480) | marine metagenome | isolation source: seawater | place: Indian Ocean: North | collected 2010
TACCGGTTAGCGAACGGTGAACAACTTTCTGGTCTGATAGTTCGCTTTGAACAGTCTCGTTGGGTAGTAAGTGGCCTGCCATTTGCATAGGACCAATGAATGCCATTAAGATTGCCAAGAACAATGCACAGCGCCTAGATGAATGGGCGGACATGAACCTGCGTAGTATTGTAAGGACTTCAAACATACCCTTGCAAACAAAAATGATACCTGTTGTGAAAGGGTATACTGTTGATTTATTGATTTAATGCTCAAAATGTAAGGGTGAGGTTCAAGACAAAAACCTGTTTCGCTTTGTCATGGCTAAGCCCAAACCCGCCGGAGAACTCGATGCTGTGGCACTCGAAACCGCATTGCTGAAGGCATGGAAAGAGGAAAATGCGTTCCAAAATTCTATCGATTCTAGAAGAAATGGCGCACCATTCATTTTCCTCGAGGGGCCGCCCACTGCAAACGGAAAACCAGGGATTCACCACGTAGTCGCAAGGGCGTACAAGGATTTAGTTTGTCGTTGGAAAGCAATGGAAGGCTTCCTAGTAGAGCGAAAAGGTGGCTGGGATACGCACGGATTACCAGTTGAAATCGAGGTGCAAAAGCGCATGGATTTAATGTCAAATGAAGCTATTGAAGAATATGGCATGGGCAATTTCAATCAAGCCTGTCGTGAATCGGTCTGGACCTACGAATCGGCATGGCGAGAGATGACCGAAAGAATGGCTTATTGGGTGGATTTAGACAATCCTTATGTCACCCTGCACAACGATTATGTCGAATCTTGTTGGTGGGCATTGAAACAAATGTTCGATAAGGGATTATTGTATCGAGGACACAAAGTATTGCCTTATTGTCCGCAAACTGGTACATCTTATTCAAGCCACGAAGTTGCCCTAGGCTACAAAGAAGTGGAGGAGCCATCAGTTTATGTCAAGTTCAAACTCACTGATGATGATTCCTCGATTCTAGCATGGACTACCACCCCTTGGACCCTTCCAGGAAATGTTGGGCTAGCAGTAGGGCCTGAAGTCACCTACGTCAAAGTCCGAGTATCAGAAGCCGCAGCAAACTGGACTGGCGCAGGTGGTGCCGATGTTGGCGAAAATCTAATTCTAGCGAAAGATTTGATGAAAGAGGTTCTGAGACATAATGTCGAGATAGTGGAAGAATTTCTTGGTAGGGATTTGATCGGTAGATCTTACGAGCCACTATTTCCTGATGCAGTGCCAAGAGGAGAATCGACCACTGCATGGACAGTTTTGTCAGCCGATTGGGTCACAACTACCGATGGTACAGGCGTAGTTCACACTGCTGTCATGTATGGTGAGGATGACTACAACCTTGGTATGGAAGTTGGACTGCCCGCATTCCATACTGTGGACATGGATGGCGCTTTTGTTAGTGGCATACATGAACAACTAGATGGACGTTATGTCAAGGAATGTGATGAAACAATTATCCAGTTATTATCTAGTCCAAATGGCAGCAACGGCAAAGGCCCGAGCAGTGGCTTGTTGTATCGTGAAAAATCATACTTGCACGATTATCCACACTGTTGGAGAACCGACCACCCACTACTTTACTATGCCATGGATTCATGGTTCGTCAAAATGACTGCCGTCAAAGAAAAATTGCTACAATTCAATGATGGCGTTGAATGGGCTCCTGATTGGGTCGGAGAAGGTCGCTTTGGTGAATGGTTGAGAAATGTCAAAGATTGGGCCATTTCTCGTGAAAGATATTGGGGCACTCCGCTACCAGTTTGGCGCAGCGAAGATGGTCAAATGAAGTGTATTGGTTCGATTGCAGAGCTACAGTCAGAAGTGGCTAAGGCCAATGCAGCAGGATTTGATAATCCTGAATGTCCAGACGACGTTGATTTACACAGACCTGTGGTCGACGGATACACCTTACTGAGCGATGACGGAAAGCCTATGCACAGAGAACCATTTGTTATGGACTGCTGGTTTGATTCAGGATGTGCACCATTTGCGCAATGGCATCACCCATTTGACGGCGGGGAGAAATTTAATTCATCATTCCCAGTTGATTATATCTGTGAAGGTGTTGACCAAACTAGAGGCTGGTTCTATACCCTACTAGCAGTATCTACCACTGTTTTTGATTCACCTGCATACAAAAGATGTTTATCGCTTGGTTTAATCTTGGATGCTGAAGGTAAAAAGATGTCAAAATCCCGCGGCAACATAGTAGACCCTTGGGATCATTTCAACCGAGAGGGTGCTGACGCAACTAGATGGTACATGGTCACCGCCGGTGCGCCATGGAGTCCATTGAAATTTGACCCAAATGGAGTCAGAGAAACCTACGCAAAGATGTTCTTGACATTGTGGAACATCTACAAATTCCATGCTGATTATGCTGCATTAGACGGTTTTGACCCAGAAATAAATCCTGTCAAGACCGAAGACAGACCGCCGCTTGACAGATGGATTCTATCCCGACTGGCGACTGTTGCAAATCAGTACCATGAAGGCTTCACAAATTGGAACTATCACAAAGCATGTCGTGAATTAGAAGATTTTGTCGTCAATGATTTATCTAATTGGTACGTTAGAAGAAGCCGAAGAAGATTATGGGATGAAGCGGAAAATACCGACAAACTGGCTTGTCAAAATACCCTTCATGAAGTACTCACAACCTTATGTCGGCTAGTAGCACCTGTAAGCCCATTCATGGTTGATGTAATTCACCGAAACTTAGCAGGATCTAGCGTTCATCAAGCGGATTGGCCTCTTGGCACCCCAGGCAGTCTTGAGGGAGCAACTGCCGATTCTTGGGACCAAAAGGCTGCCAAAGCAACTGCAACATTACCTCCTCAAGACCTTGGCCTAGAACAGCAAATGGCTTTGGTGAGGGAACTTGCTGAGACTGGAAGAAGAATAAGAGTCGATGCAGGCAGAAGACAACGATTGCCATGTGGTGACGGATGGATAGTTTCTGGCCCTGATTTGTCACAGTTCCACGAAATACTGGCAGAAGAATTGAACGTAGAAAATATCTCAGTTGAAACGGACCTCGATAGGTTCCAACAAATCGAATTAGCACCGAATTTTAGAGCACTAGCGCCCAGAGCGCGTGGTGATGTAAATGCCATTGCCGGTGAAATTCGCAATGCAGAAGACCCAGTTGTGATGCTTGAACAAATCAAAGCTGGAACCCTAGAAATTATGGGAATTAAAATAGAAGAAGGCGATGTAGAAGTCAAGAGAGTAGAGAGACCAGGATTTGCGGCATCTACTATTCAGGTTGGTCAAGGCGATGATGCTTACCATGTCAGCCTCGTTCTAGACATGAATGACACTCCTGAATTACTATCAAAAGGACTTGCTAGAGACATTACTCGTAGGATACAAGCCAAGCGCAAAGATTTGAATCTGAATATTGAAGCGAACATAGAACTAGAGATATGGTCGGTCAATGCTCCTGAGTTATACCAATCTGACAAAGATTGGATAGTATCCGAAACAAGAGCAAGTGCGGCTGTGTTCCACCCAGCAGAAGATTCTACTTCGGGTGAAACCGAGTCGTTTGAAGTCGATGGTGCTAAAATTTTCTTCACTGTCAGATAAATACTGTCAAACGACGGATTCAAACATAAGTAATCTCTCGTCTTACCATGCGAAGAGCAGTTCTAACCATACTACTGTGCTTCTCAACACTGATGGCGGGTTGCTTTAGCAACGGTGAAGGTTTAGTCGAGCAAGAAGATGAGATTGGTAAGCCTATCTGGAATGACTATGCATTAATTGACTCGCAAAGCCATGATCGTTCTGAGCAGTTTACTACGATAGACCTACGAACTAATGAATCAACTAATATGACATGGGCGGTTTTTGACGCGACTTATGGTGGCAACTGTTGTGAACACTATCTTGCTACTACGATAGAAGGTCAAATTCTCAACATTGGTGGAGAGTACCCTGTTTGGAGTTTTGATAGAGGCCACATTTGGGACACTTATATTCCCGAAGCCTTACCAGCTGTCGGTCAATGTGTGACATTTGTACCGACTAACCCAGGACAGGAAGGGTTGGGCGAAGGTAGTATAGTTCAAGCAACAAATGGCGACATCATCTCGATGTCTTGGTTCCCCTATGTTGGTGGAGATTTGAAACTCGACAAATTCTATGCAATACTATACGACGAATCAGAAGATCAGTGGAAATGGTGTTATAACCGAATTACTGAGCCGTTTTATGACCGTTCTTGGCAAGTAGAAGTTATCGGGCCAATACAAGATTCGTGGCTAGGTGATGGCGATTGGGCGAGTATCGTGGTGTCAAATTTCTGGCATCAAAGTCTCAATGCTGGAGGACAAATCAGCGTTGACGGCTTGAATTACTATCCGTTCCAATTCCCTGACCGAAGTGGCGGAGACCCAGAGGTTGAACTTGACCTAGACTTTACCGAGGCGGACTTACCAGCTTACTATGATGTAAACAAACCACACAAAGAAATGCGCGCGTTTCCAATGCCTAGCGGCGGCCTAATTTTCCCATCCTACTATAACAATGGCAACGCTGCATACATGGACACATCTCTCTCATGGAATGAATTATACGTACAATTTCCTTCAGAATATTGCCAAATTGACTCGGTAGGAGTTATCCACTGTGTAGCAAATTCTGGAACATCATTTACTCATTATATGTCTAATGATGGAGCAGTAAATTGGACTAATTACACATACGAGTTAGGAGATGTTGCAACGCAAATCGAAGAGTGGGAATTTCAAGCAAATGGTGAATTGGATTTATTCGTACTAAATGTTCGCTATCAAAGTGCTGAAGGCCCCGACGTCGATACTCTATACCATGTTAGAGGATATTCTGAAGATATGTCACCTGATTCTATTACTTATATTGGACAAGGAGATCTTGATTCTACCTCTGGTGCAGGCAATGATATAAGATTTGATTTTGCATCATTGGCCATATTGAATGATGGGGGGGTTGTTGTTGCATACCACGACTCTACGGACCCTGACCCATTATTTGCTGTTGAAATGCTACTTCCTGAGTATTAGATTAAAACATGTTCAAGATATCGCTGAACAGTGTTTTTGCCCCACCGTCACTACGCTCAACCAAACGTTTAACAATTAACTCAGGCGTTGATTTTGCCAAATGATTTCTAATTGGATTCCTGTCGACTATCAATTCTAAATTAGCATCTAGCCCTCTTGCTTCTATGCCATCGACACGTAAATCATTACAACCCGATGCTTTGACAATTGCCGGTGCCAAGTGTGTCACTAACATCATGCTAGTATCCTTTTGCGCTCTTGCTGCTAGCAGCATTCCAGCAATTATTCTAGCTCCTGCGCCGGGCTCAGTAATCGCTTCTAGTTCATCAGCCAATATCAGTTTGGGAGTGGGGTCGCTTACAACTTGAGCCAAATCAACCAAGGTTTGTTCTAATGCTCCTGCGCTTTGAGTTCCACCTGCTTTGGCTAGTATATGCATAGATTCAACCCTACCTACTTTAGCACGCTTGGCTGGAACTGGCAAACCCATGTGTGCGAGAATGCAAGTATGTGCGAGCAGTTCCAATAGTGTAGTTTTACCACCGGAATTTGCTCCTGTCAATAATGCAAGAGATTGTTGGTCATCTTTTGGCGCAGCGTTGCCGATACCATAAGTCACTGGATCTGCCTCGACTCCAAGTAAGATATGCCTGCCAGACTCGACCCATATGCCATGGTCAACCATCGCTGGCATTGTGCAGTTATTGTCATTTGACCAGCGAGCAATTGTAAGCCATAAATCGCAATCGATCAGATTTCTAACCGCTGTTTCACATAAGTCTTTGAGTGGACCAAGTTTTCTCGCCATAGTATAGATATGGTCTGATTTATTGGCTTGGATTTTCTTTTCCAAAGAGGTATCAAGCCGGTCTATGACTTGGCGGTCTATTTTTGCTGGCCAATCTGAGGTGAAAATTACTGGTGGGCATTTTACTCCTGTACCCTCTAATAATTCTGCTAGGCGGTTTGTTGCTTCATGCATTGAGGAATCGATAACGTGTCCGGTCGCTTGTTTTAATTTTCGCTGAAAGCCTGTACCGTCTGCTAATGCTTCCAATAACTCCGCACCAGAAAGAGCCAGTTTAGCATCATTCATCGCCTGCTCTACTTCTTCATTGACTTCACTTTCTAAATTTTTCACAAAACTCCATAATGCATCTTTTGCATCTTCGGCTTTCTTGGTATCGCCCTCAGCGGTAAGAGAGTAAATCAATTCTGGTAATTGTGCCAAACCTTTTACTGATGATTTAATATAATCATTGAATTTTGATTTAGAATCTGTGCTTTCTAATAATGCAAGTACCTCACACAATGAATCGATTACCTTCAAATTCTTAGTAAACCAATCCAAGGTTTTCTCCGGTAATATAACCTCTTTTTGGGGATTACTACCCAAAACAATCCAGCCGTCTGGCGTTTCACTTGGTGCTCCTGAACCAATCCATGTCACCTTTGAAAACACGGTATAATCCTTCCATGTCTCACTTTCTGCTGGGTTCAATACACGACAATAATTCTTCAGTTCATCGATTGGATAAGGTGAAACTACTACTCTGTCATATCGGTCATTCGTGTTTTTGGTTGGCACGATATTACCCAGTTGTTTTCTAAGTAGTTGCTCATAATCCGAATTTTTGTTAAGGAAATCTATGGCGTCATTTACTTTTCTTACTCTATCGGTATTGTCGATGACCGGAGTTAGCAACTGTAATCGATTCTTGGTTGCTTTGGAAGCGATATGAATGCTAATATTATCGATTAATTTTTGATGAAGTTTTTCAGCCTCTTTAGTTGCTAAGAATTGTCCATTATCGCCAATCGCACTTCTTGCCAAAGCCAATGCTCGTTTAGGCGAGATGCCGTCAATTTCTGCAATTTGACCTATATCTCCAGACCTCAACGTGCTGAGGGCTTTTTCCTCAGAACCAAAATGATCGGTTATTTTCATAGCAAGTCTTTCACCAACGCCGGGAATTGCACTGAGAACCATAAGTGCCAATGTTTGTCATCGGCTTAAGAGAATAGCGCTGAAAACTATCAACTTTCAGCATTCTCTAAGACCGTCTTCAACAGACCCATATTCTATCATTGGTGCTTGGAACAAATCATCGCAGGTTCTCTTGACTATTGGCAATGTGAGTGTTGAGCCCGCCCAATCGATTGAGTAACCACCTACCGAGGAAGATGATGGCACATAATCTCTACCAGTTTGTGTCATTGTTATGTAAATCGTTTCTCCTGAAGCAATGAAAACATCCATTGGCATGAACTCCATCAAACCAACGACTTGGACATAAGGAATCATATTCAACTGGCCATCTCGGCCGCCTGCGTGAAATCTGAAATCCATAACTGCGTGTCCAAGGCGCATTCCTGATTCATCAGTCATTTCCAAGAAACCATGTGCTCCGTTGAGTGTGCTTGGCGTGACAGGTATGTGGAAAGTTGGCATTCCTGCAATGTATACATCTTCTTCAAACGGCCCGTATGTTAGTGTAATTGAGGAAGACGCAGTCATGGAGGTCCCGGTAGGAGCTAAGTCAGAACCGCTAACTTGCAAATATTCTGTATCTGGGGCGGGATATGTTGTTTCAAATCTCCAACCGCCGCGATTGTCTTGCATTTCGACTCCTAAAGTTGGCGCCCTACCTTCGTCTTTGAGATACCAATTAAACCAGTAAAGCATCTCATCAGCCCAGTCCCATCGCAGTGTGTATGGATATGCTTCAGCACCTTCGCCGCTGCCTTGAGAACTGTGTCCTTCAACTCGGTCTGGGTAGTCATGAGCCCATTGTCCGGCTAGAGTTTTGACTTCGATGCCAGCGTTTTCGACCATTTGATGAATAGGGAATGCCATGTGAGGATCTACGTTCCAATCTTGCATTCCTTGTATTATGTATATCGAGCCTTGGTAATTTTCTAACACTCTGCCAATGAATGAACGCTCGGTCCAGTAGGTGTTACCGGCATAGTCTACCATACCTCCAGTTTGGTAGGCTGCTGGACCATTGAAATAGCCTTCAAGATAGCCCTCACACAGGTTTTCAGCATCACCGCCATCTCCATCGATACCAAATGAACCATACACTCCATTGTGCATTATTGGGCCTCTTGCTTCCATGCTTCCATTGCGCCACATCAATTCGTGAACTCCGATCAATCCAGACATTGGTACGATTGTTGCTAAGTGTGGATTACCAAAAGTTGCCGCTTGCCAAGGGGTTGAGCCATCGTATGATTTACCAATCAAACCGACTCGCCCATTTGACCATTCTGCTTGACCCAACCATGACACTGCTGCGTCGATGCCGCGTTGTTCATCAGTGCCCATCAAGTCCATGCAGTGGTTTGAATTTCCAGTTCCGAAAACTGAAACTTGAGCTACTGCGTAGCCGTGAGGGACATAATTTTCTATCAAAAACCGACCTAATCGGTCGGCAGGAGTAGTTGCGGAAACATCTCCGTCGTCGTAATATGGTCCGACATCTGCAATCACTGGTACCCGACATTCCTCTGAAACATTTCCGGCACTGAAATCACACCCTTCTATGACCGGCAACCAAAGTCCGAGGTGTACTTCTGCACCACCGGTTATTCCTGCCCCACCATCTGCTGCTGTGATGGTTGGAACCGGTACGTAAACCGACTGTGGTTGGGAAATATTGTGCTGACCAGCAGTTGAAACTCTACTAAAGACATCGGAATCATCATACTCCAGATTGGCCCTATCCCATGGTTCAGGATAACCTTCGCTAGATGTTGAGGAGTCTGAATTATCACTTGACTCACCGATGCAACCCGACAAACTAGCACTCACAAATACTAGCACAAGTAGCCACGGCTTCCAGTTCATAGGGGCGCCTAGAACTCGCACTATTGAAAGCATCGCATTAGATGAGCGATTGGTTAATCCTCAGATTTTCTTGCTTCCATTTCAGTTCTGACCTCATCCATATCGAGTTCTTGGAGCATTTTTACTAAATCCATTAGCGCCTGTTCAGGCAATGCACCTGGTTGCATGAAAACACCAATTTGTTCTTTGAATGCTATGGTTGTTGGGATTGAACGAATATTGAACAAGCGGCCTAACTCTGGCTCTTCTTCTGTGTTGATTTTTCCAAATACAACTTCAGGATATTGCTCTGAAACTCGTTCAAATACCGGACCATAGGCTTTGCATGGCCCGCACCATTCTGCCCAAAAATCCAATATAACAATCTCATTATTTTCGATGATTTGAGCAAAGTTGGGCTCATCGATTTGTACTGATGCCATATATTAACCAATTTGATTGGGTCTATGATATAATCGCTAGATACACCATACCGTTGAATTAATGGCCTTGATGCCGTGAGTTGGTTCATGCGACGCTTGCTTGTTGCCAGTATGATTGTCTTGGTGATGATTTTAGCACCATGGAGTAGCACCACAACAGAACTATCAACCAATGAAAATAAACTCACCTCTGGACGAGCTGCAAACATCGTTATCTCAGAGTTGTTTGCTAGTCCAAACAACCTTGTCAGCAATGAAACCTCTAACAACGTTTACGGCTCTGTAGATTGGAATGGCGATGGAGAGTATGGTAAATTTAGCGACCAATTCATCGAGATATGGAATAGTGGTGACTCACCGCAAGATGTTTCTGACTGGATTCTATCTACTACCAGTGGCAGCCCGCCTTGTCAATTGGCCCGCAACACCACAATCGATGCAGACGGCCGAATAGTAGTTTTCAGGGCGGATTCAGATCTTGATTTGAGTTATCATAACGGGGAAACAGTATCGATTAGCGACACTTCCAATAATGTAGTTAATACGATGTCTTTTCCTGAAAAAGACTCATTCTATGGACAATCATACGTCATGGAAGATGGCGTTTTGACCAAGACCGATCCCACGCCAGGCCGTGAAAATAATTTCACCGGTGCTTACACCGTACCAAATAATATTGTCAAATGTTACAAACTAAGCAACACTGATTCATCTCGGGCTTTTCTGCTGAAAGGCAGAGTCGTGACAATGAATGGTGAAAACAACGTAATCAACGATGGAAATGTCATGATTAGAGATGGAAAGATAACTGGCGTATGGGCATCCAACTCTAATCCGCCTGCGGGAGTAAACTTCGCTGACGTGCCAATTGTCAACACAGAGGGTACGATTTATCCGGGATTAATCGATTTACACAATCACGTTCACTACAACCATATCCCTCTGTGGGATTTCAGTGTACACCTTAATACCGACCAAAGATCTCCTGAAGGTGGCTACACAAATCGCTATCAGTGGGGCAACAACTGGGATTATGGACCAAGCATTACGTGGATGAAAACCAACATTCAATCTCAATACCGATGGGATATGGCGAGTGAACAGATGAAATATGCTGAAGTCCAAGCAGTATCTGGTGGAGTCACAGCAATGCAGGGCTCGCCAAGTTCTGGTACACAAGCATGGGATAGTATTCTTTCACGCAATGTTGAATTATACAATTTCGGCCAAGATGGTATCTCAACATGTGCGGTATGTGGTGCAGCAGATCCTGACTACACAGGTAGCCACTTGATCAGTGGCAGTGAATCAGGTACTCTGAACGCCTGGTTTGTCCATCTATCAGAGGGTGTTGACCAACGCAGCAAGGACGAATTTGACGCATTGTGGGATAAGGGACTAATCTTGGATGAAACAATAGTTATTCACGGGACTGCCCTAGATTCCTCACAATTTAGCAAGATGGCCAGTGTCGATTCTGAATTGGTTTGGTCGCCGTTATCCAACTTACTATTATACGGTGATACCACTGATGTAGTCGCTGCTGACCAAGCCGGTGTTGAGATTTCAATTTCACCTGACTGGGGTCCAAGTGGTTCAAAGAATAACTTGCACGAATTAAAAGTCGCGGATATGTGGAATACTAACAATCTAGGCAATTACTTCAGCAATTATGAACTGGTTGAAATGGTCACTTCTAACCCTGCAAGAGCTACTGGTTGGGGACAATTTGTTGGACAAGTAAAGGCAGATTTGTATGCAGATTTGGTAGTGATAGACACATTCCACGAAGACCCGTATCGCAACTTAATCGAGGCTATTGACGCCGATGTTGCTCTAACTGTCGTACAAGGCAAAGCTGTGTTCGGCGATGTTGACATTATGCAACAACTGCAAGGCGATGATTGGGAATATGTCAATGGTACAGACTTCCAAAAAGCGGTTGATGTGACTTCGCTAACCGAAGTAGATGGCAGCCAAACCTTTGCTGAAATCGAGGCCGGACTTGCCATGGCAATGCGTAATGAATATGACGACATTAAAGCAAACTGGGCTGACTTTGACGGAATGAATGACAGTGAAATAAATGCATGGTCATATGGCTCGATGACCGTGTCAAGCCTCAAGAACATGACACTTGACCCAATTTTTACCACTGGAGACGAAAGATACTTCGATGTTATCAACCGTTCAACCCATGCGAATTATCACATCGATTTGTCCAAACTTTACGACAACTACTACACTGTTGAAATGGTTAACGGAGATAGAGTTAATGTAAACATACAATTGCCGGAGGATAGTGTTAACAACGGCGGCAATACAAACAATGGCAACAATAACAACGGTGGCGATACAACTAATTTACCAGGACCAACAGATAACAACACGGTAGATGATAACAATGATGATATGTTTACTGACCTTCCTGACGATGAATTTGTCGATGAAGCAGAGGCAGACCAAGCAACAAAGAATCAATTAAAACTAATACTTTTGATAATCGTTGTAGCATTACTATTCGGTTTATACATCATCAGCAAGAGTAGTGATGAAGAAGATTTACTAAGTTCGCAAAATGCTGTTGTTGAAAAAATCTGGGACGATGACGAGTTGGAGACTCAACTTGATGCTGACAACTTGACATCCGCTGAACCAAGCGGTGGCAGTTCCGTGGATATCAAAGATAAAGTTGCTAGTGCCATGAAATCTTCTGGATTGTCTGCGGTCAGATTGTTTACTGCAATCGACCAAACTGACGATGGATATGTATCAAGAAGAGAAATCAGAACTGCTGTTGGAACTTTGCTCAAAGATTCAGTAAAGGTTTCTGATATCGATGCAATGCTTGATACTTTTGACTCAAATGGTGATGGTGTGATTAGCCTTGATGAATTCTTGTCTGTAATGGAAGAGCATCAACCAAAGCAATTTGTGCCAGTATTACCCGATTTGACTCCACCGCCAAAGAATAAGCTTGGCGATTAGTCGAGTATTATTATTCCAAATCCCAAGTTGGACCATCGGCAGAATCGGTAACTACTACTCCCA